>Ga0153923_100545_pt1 | contig 11517 bp, 8 predicted proteins | sample TSNJ007MetaG_FD_104682 | JGI IMG/M metagenome (GOLD analysis project Ga0153923, IMG submission 104682) | Attine ant fungus gardens microbial communities from New Jersey, USA - TSNJ007 MetaG | ecosystem: Host-associated > Fungi > Mycelium > Unclassified | place: USA: New Jersey, Brendon T. Byrne... | reverse complement strand
TCGATTTCAGGTGACATGGTGATGAAGGAGATTGAGTCCGTTTACGGTACAGTTACGCAGGAAGGAAAAGAAAACCGCTCCTATTATGGGAACACGGCAGCGAGGCCGCGTACATATGGTTCTTATGAAACCCTGAAGTTTGTAAACGGCGCGGTCTCCGCAGATTGTAAAGTAATTGTCAGCATGGAATTGACGCATGGAGCTATGGTTTGGTCTGAGGTGGAACCATTGGCGGATGTAATCCTTGTCCGCTACAAGGATGGCGCTATCTTTGTCGGTGAAAGCGAAGTAGGTGCGGACGTCATCATGGGCATCATTGTCGGTGATGTGGAACCCAGTGGTTTGCTCCCCGTGCAGCAGCCCGCCAGCATGGAGGCCGTCGAGACCCAGCTTGAGGACGTCCCCCGCGACACGGAGTGCTATGTGGACGCCAACGGCAATACCTATGACTTCGCGTTCGGCCTGAACTGGAGCGGCGTCATCAAGGACGCACGCACTGCGGAATATAGCGTTCCGGCGTTGACCTCCCCTGCAAATATGAGCAGATAGCTTTTAATTGCGGCAAGTCAGCAAGGGGGAACTGTTCCGCAGTCCCTTTGCTGACTTTCTTATTTAGCAACCGGCGAATAAAGGAGGAAAGCGCATCTATGGAAAAGAAAGCGAAAATGAGCAACAAGACCTTTAAGCGTGTCTGGATTACCGTTCTCTCGCTCGTTTTGGTTTTGGCGGTTGCAGTCAACATCGCCATCAGTATATTCGAAAGCTACGTCAACAACTATCTTGGCTACGGTACCTATGAGATCATAGAGAATTCCAACACCAGTGATTGGGATTCCCAATATTACAAGCTGGATTATGACAACGCCAACGGGGCTTTGAATGCCGCCCTTGCGATGTCCGAGAGGGTGGAGGCAGAGGGTATTGTTCTGATGAAGAACGCTGGCGTGCTCCCCCTTCAGAGCGGTGCCGGTGTCACTATGTTAGGCCGTGACGCGGCCGATTCCGTTTACGGTGGTTCCGGTTCCGGCTCAGTCGATATTGACACCGCCGTGACCGCGAGGCATGGGATGGAAAACGCCGGCTTCAGGGTCAACCAGACAGTATATGACATTTTATCCGCGTATGCCTCATCCAACGCTAAAGCGGATATTGTTATGGATAATCCCAGCGCCTCTTCCTATTACATAGGCGAAATGCCCGTTTCAGGTTATACCGGCAATGCGGTGGCCAGCTTCGCACAGTACAATGACGCCGCAGTGGTGTTCATCGGCCGCGGCGGCGGCGAGGGCGGCGACCTTACCTGCGACATGCAGGGTTGGGACAGTAACTATACCCAAGGGCAGCATCAGCTGGAACTGAACAAAGATGAAAAAGACATGATCGCTCTGGCCAAGCAGCACTTTGACAAGGTCGTCGTGATCATCAATTCCAGCAATGCTATGGAGCTGGGCGAACTGGAAAACGACCCAGGCGTTGACGCCATCCTCTGGGTCGGTTCCCCCGGGCAGGTCGGGTTTAACGCCGTCGGTCAGGTACTCAGCGGCGGGGTAAATCCCTCCGGCCGCACCGCCGACATTTACCCCGCAGACTTCACCAAGGATCCTACCTTTGTCAACTTTGGCGACTACGCCTATTCTAACATTAACGGCGGATATTTCGTCCATTACGAGGAAGGGATCTACTACGGCTATCGGTACTATGAGACCGCCGCCGCCGAGGGCTTTATTAACTATGACGAAGCCGTCGTCTATCCTTTCGGCCACGGTCTTTCCTACACGGACTTCAGCTGGAGTATAGCAGGTCAGCGTTTGGGCGATGTTGATGGCGACATTGAAATCGACGTGACCGTCACCAACACCGGCAGCGTGGCCGGCAAGGATGTCGTACAGCTTTACTACTCAGCGCCTTACACCAAGGGCGGTATTGAAAAATCCCAGGTGGTTCTCGGCGCTTTCGCCAAAACCAAGCTGTTGAACGCCGGCGAAAGCGAAACGGTGACTCTTAAAATGGCGGTCGAAGATATGGCTTCCTATGATTATAAAAACGCCAAGGCCTATGTACTGGAAAAAGGAGTATATCAGCTTCTTATCCAAAACGATTCGCACAATCCAAAGGATGATATCTCTGCCATTTCTTACGATGTAAGCGCTACCGTTACCTATAAGGATGGGCGTTCCGGTGACAAGATTCCGGTGACCAATCAGTTTGACGACGTCAACGCCCTATTCACCGACAGCAAGCAGGATGGCTATATCACCGACTTCTCCCGCGCAGACTTTGCGGGAACCTTCCCAACCGCGCCCACAGCCGCGGATATGCTGGCAACCGAAGCTATTGTCGCCGGTTTTGTCCCCTATAATGCCGCCGCCGTAAACGCGGAGTTTGACGTCGATATGCCTGCCACCGGCATCCAAAGCGGGCTGTCCCTCATTGACCTGCGCGGGCTAGACTATGACGATCCGCTGTGGGAAGTGTTTCTGGATCAGCTGACCATTGACGACATGCTGACCGTTACCTTAAACGGCGCTTATCACACCGAGGTGCTGAAATCGATTGGCAAGCCGGCCACCACTGAATTGGACGGTCCTGCCGGGTTCACCTCCTTCATGGGTAACATCAACTGCACGTCTTATCCCTCCGCCGTAGTCATGGCCTCCACCTTTAACGCGGAGCTCATGTATGAGATGGGCGTGGTGCTAGGCAACGAGGCGCTGGCCAACAAAATCAACGGTTGGTACGCCCCCGGTATGAATAATCACCGTTCGCCCTTTGCCGGCCGTAACTTTGAGTATTATTCTGAAGATCCTGTGCTTTCTGGCATTATCGGTGAGGCCTGCGTCAGCGGCCTCGCTTCCAAGGGCGTTTACGCCTTCATCAAGCACTATGCCGTCAACGATCAGGAAACCAACCGCGTAAACAACGGCGTGGCCGCATGGGTCAACGAACAGGCTCTACGTGAAATTTATCTCCGCCCGTTTGAAATCACCATTAAGAATGCCTCGTCCGAAATGCACTACTTTTCTGACGAAGAGGGTAGCGTGTTCACAAAGAACATCGGTGCGACCGCTGTGATGAGTTCTTTCAATCGCATCGGCGCTGTTTGGGCCGGCGGCTCCTATCCGCTGATGACCACCGTGCTGCGCGATGAATGGGGATTTGAGGGTTATGTCATTACTGACTTCAACCTCTATGATTTCATGGTGCCCGATCAGGGTGTGTATGCAGGTAGCGATCTCACGCTTACCTTCACTCCCATGAAGTCTATGCAGGATGCTACCTCCGCCGCCTCGGTAACAAATATGCGGAACGCGATGCATAACATTCTTTACACAACAGCCAATTCCAATGCCATGAATGGACTTGTCTCCGGTGCTCAGATCATCCGTCACACGCCAACATGGCGTTTCGTCCAGATCGGCGCGGACATTGCCATCGGACTGTTTCTCATCGCCGGTGTCCTCTGGGTTGTGATCCGTACCCGCCGATATAAAGATGAGGTTGCAAATGTCTAACAACTGGGTTGAGAGCACTTCCCGGCGGGAAGGGCGCGGCCTCTATAGAATGGAGTTGAATTGATTGATTCTGAAAGAACTGATTGCTCAAATGACTTTAGAGGAAAAGGCGTCGCTCCTGTCCGGCGGTGGACAATTCTATACAAAAACTGTAAAGCGCCTTGGAATACCCTCCATGTACTTATCCGACGGACCCCACGGAATCCGTAAGCAGGCGGGAGCGGCAGACCATCTGGGATTAAACGCAAGCTTACCGGCAACCTGTTTTCCGACAGCGGCCACCGTAGCGAATTCATGGGACATAGAACTGGGGGAAGAATTGGGCCGCTATCTTGGAGAGGAAGCGGTTGCTCAGGGTGTAAACGTTTTGCTCGGGCCCGGCCTTAATATGAAACGGTCGCCTCTCTGCGGGCGTAACTTTGAGTATTTTTCAGAAGATCCTTATCTTGCGGGCAAAATGGCCGCAGCATATATTCGCGGTATCCAGTCCCAAGGGGTGGCCGCATGCCCGAAGCATTTCGCAGTCAATAATCAGGAGCTTTTACGGATGCATAACGATTCCATTGTTGACGAGCGTACACTCAGAGAGATTTACCTTACCGGCTTTGAGATTGCGGTCAAGGAAGGGAATCCCCTGTCTCTAATGTCCTCATATAACAGAATCAACGGCACCTATGCCAGCGAAAATCATCGTTTATTGCGGAGTATTCTTGTGGACGAATGGGGGTTCAAGGGTTTTGTGGTTACAGACTGGGGCGGGAGCAATGACCGCGTTGATGGTCTGAAAGCCGGAAACCATCTTGAGATGCCGTCAACAGGCGGGGACAGCGATAGGGAAGTTGTCTCCGCCGTCAAATCGAGACGGATTTCTGAAGCCCTTGTAGACGAGATGCTGGATGAGTACCTTCAAGTGCTTTTCGCCACTATTATTCCGGAAAATGCTCCCGCGTTTGATAGGGAACAACATCATCAATTCGCACAAAAAGTAGCGATCAAAAGCATCGTACTATTAAAAAATAATGATGCCCTGCTGCCGCTAAATCGCGGTACGAAGGTAGCCGTAATCGGAGATTTTGCGGAAACCCCTCGTTATCAGGGATTTGGCTCGAGCGTTGTAAACCCGACAAAACTGGATAAGCCGTTTGATTCCCTCGCAGCCGGTTCCTTGAATGTCATTGGATATACTACGGGATATAAGCGTCATGGCGGTAAAGACGAGGGTTTACTTAAGGCTGCGGTTGATATGGCTCAAAGAGCAGATGCTGTGCTTCTCTATATGGGTCTTGATGAACGTAATGAAGCCGAGGGTATGGACCGTAAACACATGCACATCAATCAAAATCAGATAGATGTCCTGAATGCCATAGCTGCTGTCAACCCGAAAATCGTAGCAGTATTATCAGGCGGCTCTCCTTTTGAAATGCCGTGGTTGGATAAGTGCAAGGCTGTGGTTCACGGCTATTTAAGCGGCCAGGCAGGCGCGGGAGCCATGGCAGACATACTTTCCGGTAAGGCTAATCCATCCGGCAAGCTCGCCGAGACTTGGCCAATTTCACAGGAGGAAACTCCCACGTTTAAGTATTTCCCCGGTGTATTAAAGACAACGGAGTACCGCGAGGGAATTTACATTGGCTACCGATATTACAATACTGCCGACGTGTCTGTATGTTTCCCGTTTGGCTATGGGTTGAGTTATACGACATTTGAGTATTCGGATTTTTGCGTAAATGATCAAGAAGTGTCCTTTGTTATAACAAATACAGGCGCTCTTGCGGGTTCCGAAATTGCACAGGTTTATGTCGGAATGAAAGGCAGCAAAATCTTCCGTGCTGCGCGGGAATTGAAGGGGTTTGCCAAGGTTCATCTGGAAGCCGGAGAGAGCAAGACGGTCAGTATCGTATTGGATGATAAGGCATTCCGTTATTTCAATACGGAAACCGGGCAGTTTGAAATTGAGGTCGGAACATATTCTATTGAGGTAGGTGCATCTATCCAAGATATTCGATTGACCTCAGAAATCGCTGTTGCGGGAACGAATGCTCCGATTCCTTACGATGCTGAAAAGCTATGCAGCTACTACACTGAAAAGGTGTCGAATGTAAGCGATTCAGAATTTGCAGCTTTGTTGGGGAGACCGATCCCTAACTCGGAATGGGATCGTTCAAAACCGTTGGGACGCAACGATACATTTTTCCAGCTATCCTACGCCAAAGGTTGGGTAGGGCGGCTGGTATACCTTATTCTTACCGCGCGGAAGAATAAGGCCGAAAAGAAAGGCAAGCCGGACTTAAATACTCTATTTCAATACAATCTGCCTTTCCGCGGTATTGCTAAGATGATGGGTGGCGCAGTGGACATGGCAATGGCAGATGCGATTTTGGAAGTATTTAACGGGCATTTCTTCAAAGGTTTTGGACATTTAATCAGCGCATGGTTGCGCAAAGGCAGAGCCGCCAAGGATACTGCCATGAAGCTTGCGAACGCGGAAAGCCCTATACACAAAAAGGAGGCAGCCAATGAACACGCCTAATAATAAGACAGGAATTCTAGAAGTATGGGATCGGTTCAAGAGAAATCATCCTACACTCGCGCAGTTTCTGGTGTTTTTTATCCTGTCAAATGGTGTAACAATACTTCAAATAGTGCTCATGCCTGTTCTCAAAAATATTTTTGCCGGTACTGATCTGGTCAATACCGCGTTTCAAGTTCTGCCTGTAGGCAGGAATCTTGACGGCTCGCAGTATTACGTTTTCAATTACGCCGCAGGTTCGATAGCGGCGGATGGAACAGGCGGAGGGCTGGCATATTTTCTGGCTGTCCAGATCAGCATGGCGGTTGCTCAGATAATTAACTTTTTTGCGCAACGTAATGTTACCTTTAAGTCCAGCGGTTCCGTTGGCAAGGCCGCTTTTTGGTACATCGTCGCATATATCGTCATAACTCTTTTTGCCGGAGCGTTACAGGGCCTTTATAAAGCTCCCATCTATAATTACTTTATAAACGCAATGGGAGGAACCGGCGAGACGCTCGCGGACTTTATAACGATGGTAATCAATGCGGCTATTTCCTTCTGGGTATTCTTCCCCATCTTCAAGGTGATTTTTAGACAAAAATAAATTGGAATCGACAAATCAGATGTGATTCCCTATACGCAAAGGGCCAGGGAAGAGATCGGAAACAGTCCTCTGAAATGCAAATTTCAGAAGGGCTGTTTTGTATTCGGCAGGGGTCAGGATTGCACGGGATTTAAGATAGATTTAACATAAATGCGATTATATATTTAACCATGCCTAAAGTATACTGAGAGTGTCCCCATTTATAAGGAAAGAACATAGAAAAAAGGAGTTAGCAAAATGAGAAAAAAGATTATGAGAAGGATGGCGCTTTGCCTGACCGCTGTCTTAACGTTCGGCCTGGCTGCTTGCAGCACCGGTACGGGCAGTACTTTGCCATCGGAATCAACCCCCCAATCCTCAGGCGCGGCCTTAAGCGGCAAAATTACAATGGCGGGGAGCACGTCGATGGAGAAGCTTTCCAACGCACTTGCCGAAGCGTTTATGGAAGAAAATAGCGGCGTCACGGTGACGGCTGAATTTACGGGTTCATCCGCCGGCATTGAATCCCTGCTGGCCGGCAGCGTTGATATCGGAAACGCATCAAGAAAATTGAAAAACAGTGAGGCAGGAAGCGGAGCGGTAGAAAATATTGTCGCTATTGACGGGATCGCCGTAGTTGTGAATCCGAATAATTCCGTCCAGGACTTGACCCAAGAGCAGCTAACTTCGATTTATAAAGGTGAAATTACCAACTGGTCGGAACTGGGCGGCTCCGATGAGCCGATCGTAGTGGTAGGCCGTGAGGCCGGCTCCGGCACGAGAGGAGCCTTTGAGGAGATCCTTAAGATTCAAGACGCGTGTAAATACGCCCTTGAGCTTGACAGCACCGGCACGGTTGTGGCGAAAGTCGCGTCTACCGCCGGGGCAATCGGATATGTATCGCTGGACATGGTTGACGATACGGTTACCGCGCTTAAGCTCGACGGTGTCGAGGCAGCAGCCGGGCAAATCAAAGCCGGTGATTATTTCCTTGCGAGGCCGTTTGTTATGGCGACAAAGGGAGAAATTTCTGAGCAGAGCGAACTTGTGCAGGCGATATTCGAATATATTTACTCAGACGCGGGAACCGAACTGATCGAATCGATCGGCCTCATCGCGTATGAAAAATAACCCCATATCCATTATTGGAAGCCGGAAAACAAAACAGATCAGCGAAACCATCGCGCATAAAATATTCGTAATATGTGCCTTTTTCGCGGTCCTAAGTGTTGCTTCCATAACGGTATATATGATTATTAACGGTACCCCCGCATTGACAAAGGTCGGGATCCTTGAACTGTTATTTGGCAGCGACTGGAGCCCCACTGCGGCGAATCCCGGCTATGGTATTTTATATGTCATCCTTACATCCATCATAGGCACGGCGTTCGCCATTCTTATCGGCGTTCCGATTGGTGTGCTTACCGCGGTGTTTTTGTCAGATGTCGCGCCTAAAAAGCTGGCCGCCATAGTAAAACCGGCCGTCGAGCTGCTGGCAGGAATTCCGTCGGTTATTTACGGGCTTTTGGGAATCATGATCCTGAATCCCTTGATGTACCGGCTGGAGCTGGCGATTTTTAAAGACTCCGCAACCCATCAGTTTACAGGGGGATCCAATTTAATCTCCGCCGTGTTGGTTCTTGCCGTCATGATTCTGCCGACCGTTATTAATATCAGCGAAGCTTCCTTGCGCGCGGTACCTGAACATTTAAAAGCCGCCTCATTAGCGGTCGGCGCTTCTAAAATACAAACCATCTTTAAAGTGCAGATACCGGCGGCAAAATCAGGCATCATTACCGCCGTTGTCCTCGGCGTGGGCCGCGCTATCGGAGAGGCGATGGCGATCAGCCTTGTGGCGGGAAGTGCGGTAAACTTTCCGCTGCCGTTTAACTCAGTCAGATTCCTGACGACCGCAATTGTCAGTGAAATGGGCTATGCCGCAGATACGCACCGGGAAGTTTTGTTTACCATTGGTCTTGTGCTTTTTGCGTTCATTATGATCATCAATATTATACTTACCAGGATATTGAAAAAGGGGAATAAAAACGATGACTGACCTCAGTATAATGAAAAAAAACAAGAGAATCCCGGAGCAATTGGTTTATCTGCTTATTTACACATCCGCCGCGATATCGGTACTCCTGCTCGCCGGGATCATAGGTTATGTTTTTATTAAGGGGATTGGCGCGGTAAACTGGGGATTTTTAACGAATGTAACCAGTGTTTTAAAGGGCACGACCGGTATCGCCGGGAACATCGTCAATACGTTGTATATCATAAGCATCACGCTCCTTATTGCAGCGCCGGCCGGAATTGGATCGGCGATTTATCTGAACGAATACGCAAAACCTGGAAAGCTGGTCAGGTTAATCGAATTTACAACCGAAACCCTGGCGGGAATACCCTCCATCCTTTTCGGATTGTTCGGCATGGTATTCTTCGGAACCACCCTTGGCCTCGGTTATTCCATCCTCACCGGTTCCCTGACCCTGACCCTGATGATCCTGCCGCTTATCACAAGAAATACGCAGGAAGCCCTTAAAACGGTTCCGGAGAGCTACCGAAACGGGGCGCTTGGTCTCGGCACCACAAAATGGTATATGATCAGGACGATCCTTTTGCCGTCCGCCATGCCGGGGATCATCACCGGGATCATTCTGGCGGTCGGACGTATTGTGGGCGAGTCGGCCGCGTTGCTGTTTACGGCGGGCAGCGGCTACTACCTTCCCCAAAGCGGCCAATTGTTTCATAAGATTTTTGAATCGGGCGGAACACTTTCGGTCCAACTGTATCTCAGCATGTCAAAGGGACAGTATGACATCGCCTTCGGGATTGCCGCCGTGCTTCTCATGATCGTTTTAATCATTAACTTTATGACGAAGCTGCTGTCCAGAAAATTCGATGTTTCAAGAAAAAAGTAAGGGAGGAATCAGCATGGTAAAAAGTAAAATTATCGTAAGAAACCTGAATTTGCATTATGGACAAAATCATGCACTTAAGAACATAAATATGAATCTTGAGGAAAAGGAAATTACTGCACTTATAGGCCCCTCAGGCTGCGGCAAATCCACCTTCCTGAAAACGCTAAACCGGATGAATGACCTGATTGACAGTGTCCGAATCGACGGCGAGGTACAGTTGGACCATGAAAACATATATGATCCGAAAGTGGACACTACGATTCTTCGTAAAAAAATAGGAATGGTGTTTCAGCAGCCCAACCCCTTCCCCATGAGTGTATACGACAATGTGGCATACGGACCAAGGATCCACGGTTTAAAAAACCGGATAAAACTGGATGAGATTGTGGAAAAGGCCCTTCGTGCCGCGGCTATCTGGGATGAAGTAAAAGACAGACTAAGAAAAAGCGCGCTGGGTCTTTCGGGCGGCCAGCAGCAGAGGCTTTGTATCGCAAGGGCCTTGGCCGTCCAGCCCGATGTTTTGCTGATGGACGAACCGACCAGTGCGCTTGATCCGATATCGACTTCAAAAATTGAAGACCTTGTGTCTCAGCTTAAAAAGGAATATATGATTATAATCGTCACTCATAATATGCAGCAGGCCGCCCGGATTTCCGATAAAACCGCGTTTTTTCTGTTAGGCGACCTGATCGAATTCGGAAGGACAGAGACATTGTTCTCCATGCCGGAGGATAAGCGCACCGAAGACTATATTACCGGGAGGTTTGGATAATGAGATCACAGTTTAATGAACAACTGGAGCGGCTTCATCTGGAATTGATCGAAATGGGAGCACTGTGCGAGGAGGCCATTGCCGTCGCAATCCATGAACTTCTGGATTATCATGTAGGAAACGTTTCACCGGACCATAACCTGACCCGGAATATCATCCGGGATGAAAGAGCCTTTGCGGGCAAGGTTGCCGCAATTGAAAGGGAAATCAATCAGAAAGAACGGGATATAGAGTCCCTGTGTATGAGGATGCTTTTACAGCAGCAGCCGGTCGCTAAGGATTTGCGCATGATTTCTTCCGCTTTGAAAATGATAACGGATATGGAGCGGATTGGCGACCAGGCGGCCGACATTGCCGAAATTACGAAGTTTGTGGGCAACAGCGCGATCGATCGGGTACACCTAAAAGATATGGCCGGAGCGGCGATAAAAATGGTGACGGAAAGTGTGGATTCTTTTGTAAAAAGCGATTTGGAGCTGGCGCGTGATGTGATCCGGCAGGACGATATTGTCGACGGATTTTTTGATACGGTAAAAAGGGATTTGATAACCATCATAAGAGATGACTCGGAAAATGGCGGGCAGGCCATTGATCTTTTGATGATTGCAAAATACCTTGAGCGGATCGGCGACCATGCGGTTAATATATCCGAGCGGGTAATTTATTCCATTACCGGCAAACAAAAAGAACAGGAAGAAGAGGCGGCCGATTAGACTTGAAACGGACCGTGCTATCCCTTATGATAGAATTATCGGTTTCTAAAAAAATGGTTTCTTATATTAATAGGAGGACAAAATGAGCCTTATTTATCTGCTGGAAGACGATAAAAGCATACAGGATTTTGTCGTTTATGCACTCCGCAACTCCGGGCTGGAAGTGGAAGGATTTTCAAAACCCGTTGATTTCCGGAACGCAATTGCAATAAAACAGCCAGACCTTATATTGCTGGACATCATGCTTCCGGAGGAAGACGGTCTTAGCATACTCAAAAAAATCAGGGAAAAGCCTGAAACAAAGCATCTTCCCGTCATTATGCTGACAGCGAAGGGGACGGAATATGATAAAATAGTTGGGCTTGACAGCGGCGCCGACGATTATGTAGCAAAGCCGTTTGGGGTTATGGAGCTGATTTCCAGGATCAAGGCTTTGCTCAGGCGGGCCGGCAGTGAGGAGAAGAAAAATGAATATCGAATAGGCGGACTTTACGTATGTCCGGC
>Ga0153923_100544_pt1 | contig 11520 bp, 8 predicted proteins | sample TSNJ007MetaG_FD_104682 | JGI IMG/M metagenome (GOLD analysis project Ga0153923, IMG submission 104682) | Attine ant fungus gardens microbial communities from New Jersey, USA - TSNJ007 MetaG | ecosystem: Host-associated > Fungi > Mycelium > Unclassified | place: USA: New Jersey, Brendon T. Byrne... | reverse complement strand
TAATTCACTGCCCGCATGAGCACCTAAAAAGGCAAACACGAGAAAAAGAATTTGTTTGATCGCGGGCGATAAGTTGCCACCAAAGAAGTTACTTTCTATGACACGCATGGGATCAATGGTTCCGCCTACAGCAGCTGCGAGCGCCCAAATCTTAATTCTGTCTGCGATATCAAGCATCGTTTGAGTAGGTGGCTGTAAGGAAATAACGGCCCCTATCCCTCCAACCATCGCACCTCCGAGCACAATGCCGAAGGCAATACAGAAATCCAAAATGGCTTTTGATAAGAAAGTACTCATGAATTTATCCCCTCTCTTGAACAATCGTCTGCAAATTACGCTTGTCCGCTCCTTCTATTCATAGATCCAATCCGATTCTCCTTGCTATAATCCATTCTATGGGCGTTCCCTAAGGTATTATGATAAAATAAGAGAAAGAACTTTCTAAAAAAAGAACTTGCGGTGAAAGGGAGGGCGGACATGGCTTCATTTGTGCATCTACATGTTCATAGTGAATTTAGCCTCCTGGACGGAGCCGCACGTATAACGGATCTCGTGCAACAGGCTGCAGATTTAGGAATGAAGTCGTTGGCTTTAACAGACCATGGGGTTATGTACGGTGCAGTTCCGTTCTATAAGGCATGTAAAAGTAAAGGTATTAAGCCCATTATTGGCTGTGAAGCTTATTTCACTTCAGGGTCGCGTAAGGAGAGAGGCAGCCGAAAGGATCAGCCGATCTATCATTTAATTCTGCTAGCTAAGAACGAAGTAGGCTACCGAAATCTGATGAAGCTGTGCTCCATTGGACATTTGGAAGGCTTTCACTATAAACCAAGAATAGATTTAGAATCACTTCGAACGCATAACGAAGGTATTATTTGCCTAAGTGCATGTTTAGGTGGCGAGGTTCCACAACATTTATTACATGGTCGATATGAAGAGGCTCGAAAGGCTGCTCTACGATATCAAGATATATTTGGTGATGATTTCTATTTGGAGCTACAAGATCATGGGATGTCTGAACAGAAAAGGGTTAATCCCCAGCTGATTCAGCTCAGTGAAGAAACAGGCATTCCTTTAGTAGCGACAAACGATGTTCATTATCTTCAGCGTGAAGATGCCGAAGTACAAGATGTGCTTATCTGTATCGGAACAGGAAAGACGGTGGATGATGAGCAACGGCTACGTATCCCAACAGACCAGTTGTATTTCAAAAGTGGGGAGGAAATGGCTCGCTTATTTCCTCATGTGCAAGAAGCCATTCTCAATACATCTGTTATCGCTGATAAGTGTCAGTTAGAGCTTGAATTCGATCGTTCTATACTGCCTCAGTACAGTCCTCTTCCTGATGGGGTGACTTCTGAGCAATATTTACATGAATTATGTTCAAAGGGTCTCATAACGAGGTATGAGAGGACAGATAGGTGGCATGATGCGGAAGCTAGACGGGAGCTAGAAGAACGGCTTTCCTACGAGCTCGGGGTAATTGGGAGCATGGGATTTGCTGATTATTTCCTTATCGTGTGGGACTTTATTGCTTACTCTCACAGACAAGGAATTGCAGTAGGACCTGGGCGTGGATCATCTGCTGGAAGTATTGTAGCGTACGTGTTACAGATTACGAATGTGGACCCTATGAAGTATCATTTGCTCTTTGAGCGATTCTTAAATCCTGAACGGATAACCATGCCAGATATAGATATTGACTTCAGTGATGAACGCCGTGATGAGGTCATTGAATATGTGGTAGATAAGTATGGGAGTGAGCATGTTGCGCAGATCATTACTTTTGGAACGATGGCTGCTCGAGCTGCCGTTAGGGATGTAGGAAGGGCGCTAAATGTTCCCTTTGGTGATGTTGATAAGGTTGCTAAACTTATTCCTAACCAATTAGGGATTCATATAGATCGAGCTATGGAAGTAAGCGAAGAACTGAAGAAATTGTATGATGCTGGCGGTAAGGTACGAGAAATGTTGGATATGGCAATGAAAGTTGAGGGAATGCCACGACATTCGTCTACGCATGCTGCGGGTGTCGTCATTTCTCGCGATTCTTTAACAGATGTTGTACCTTTGCAGGAGGGTAGTGAAAAGACGGCGCTCACCCAGTATTCAATGGAACATCTGGAAAGTATCGGCCTGTTAAAGATGGACTTTCTTGGACTTAGAACGCTCTCTATCATAGAGCGTACAATGAAATGGATATGGGAAATGACAGGGGAAACACCTGATTTCGATCAAATTCCAGATCATGATGCACAGACTTACGAAATGCTTGGGCATGGAGATACAACAGGTGTGTTCCAAATGGAATCAGCGGGTGTCAGACGTGTATTGAAGGATTTGAAGCCCTCAGTGTTCGAAGATATTATCTCTGTTCTTGCCCTTTATCGTCCGGGTCCGATGGAGTTCATCCCTAAATTCATTCAAGCGAAGCATGGGTTGTTACAAGTGGAATATCCCCATGAAGATTTGGAACCCATCCTGAAAGATACGTACGGTATTATTGTATATCAAGAACAGATTATGAAGATCGCATCTACAATGGCTGGATTTTCATTAGGTGAGTCGGACTTGTTACGCCGTGCAGTTTCTAAGAAAAAACGAGAAGTATTGGACCGCGAAAGAAGTCATTTTGTGGAAGGAAGTTCCAGTCAAGGATATACAGAAGAAGAAGCTAATAAGGTCTATGATATGATCGTACGATTCGCAGATTATGGGTTCCCACGAGCGCATGCAACAGCTTACGGTGTACTTGCGTTCCAAACCGCGTATCTAAAAGCACATTATCCTGTGCAATTTATGGCGTCCATGTTGACAGCCGTCATGGGTAATCATCGGAAAGTAGCGGAGTACGTGCTAGAGTGCCGTCGGATGGATATAGGTGTATTATCGCCTGATGTGAATGAAAGCGGTGTGCTGTTTACGCCTGTACCGACAGTTGCACAGGAGGAGAATGCTGAAGGGCAAGCAAGTTCTGGCCATATCCGATTTGGATTAGGTGCGGTGAAGAATGTAGGCACCCAAGCTGTAGAGAATATGATGATGATTAGGCAAGACAAGCCGTTTGAGAGTCTTCTTGATTTCTGCAGACGCATCGACCTTAGGGTGTGTAACAAAAGGGTTATTGAATCACTTATTCAAGCGGGTGCCTTCGATTCGCTACCTGGGCATCGAGCTCAGTTGCTAGCGATGTTAGATGAGACGGTTGAAGCTGCATTAAAGTGGCGTAAGGATCGTGATGATTTACAAATTCAAATGTTTGATTTCGTAGAAAGTGCGAATTGGGACATTGCTTATCCAGACATATCACCCTATACCATAGGTCAGCAATTAGAATTAGAACGAGAATTACTCGGATTGTATCTGTCGGGGCATCCACTTGATGATTATGAGGATCTGCTAGATCAGACGACAGGTGTTGATCGGTTAATGGATCTCGGTGAACTACCAGATGATACGCTCTCCGTTGTTGTAGGTATGGTTGTTTCAATCAAAACAATCATGACCAAGCAAGGGAAAGCTATGGCATTCATGGAGTGTGAGGATCAAATAGAGCGCTGTGAAGTCGTTTTATTCCCTGAGGTATGGAAACGTAGCTCTTCCTTTATTGAGAAAGGGGCATTACTTGCCTTGAGGGCGAAAGTACAACAACAAGATGAAGGATTTAAGCTACTCGCAGAGGAAGTTGTGCTGTTAGATGATACAGGGTTGGAACAGTTGGCTAAGCGTAAGAATAATGCTCGAACAGGTAGTGAGAAACCAAGAGTACGAAGTTCGTCGCAGCCGCGTACGCTTGGAACAACGTCAAGCGTAGCGAAGCAAGACATCGTGCACCAATCGGGTGCTTCACAATCAGACATTTCATCAGAAGTTCGCAAGGATATTTCGGTTGAGAAAGACGGCTTGAAGCGTGTGAATGAGCAGCGTGTGTTCGTAAAGATTAGTACGCATGCAGAGAATGCTCAGTTATTAATCCGATTAAAAGAATTGCTCCTCAAACATCCGGGATCGGTAGCCATCGTACTTTTTTATGAGCAAAGTCAGAAATTGCTAGCATTAAGCGACCATTACCGAATTAAGCCCTCACCTGAACTGTTTGAAGAAATGGAACAAATGTTGGGTTCTGGAACAGTACGTATTAAATAAACTGTGTACGTTCCTAAATCTATGAATTATATTGTATTTAATTGTAAATGACGAACTTTTCGAATACCTCCTGCATACACTTAGGAACACCTAAGAATTCAACCTTAGCAAACAAGGCGAAATGTGATTGCTTCGGTTAGGTAATAGGTATGTGGGAGGAATAATGATGTCATTTGAAATTGTGAATTCGATACTTGAGCGTCGAGGGGTTTGTATTAATGATATTGCAGAAATTGTCTATGAATTGCAATTACCCTACCATCCTCAATTAAAAATGGAAGAATGCGTGGATAGCGTTACAGCTGTGTTGAATAAGAGAGAAGTCCAATATGCATTGTATACAGGTATTGCTCTTGATGAGTTAGCGGAACAGAAATTACTCCCGCAGCCTTTGCAATCCATTATGGAAGCTGATGAACCTCTCTATGGTGTAGATGAGACAATGGCACTTGGAATAACCAGTGTATATGGCATGATTGGATTAACGAGTTTTGGATACCTAGACAAGGAAAAAAAGGGCATTATTGCGACGTTAAATAATAAAAGAAGTGCTATTCATGTATTTCTTGATGACTTAGTTGCTGGTTTAGCTGCTGCTGCCTCAGCAAGAATCGCCCACCGGTACGAGGGGGCTAAGAACTATTCCATTCCATTGGATATAGAACCTTCATAACCATTTAAATCCAATACTATTGTTGCGATTAAAAAGATAGTTATGGTATCATGGGTTCATTATATGAGCTCAGATCTTGAGAGTAGGGGGCTTTTTCGAAAGTGTGGACGGTTATATATATCGCACCTACCGCCAAGGTTGCGGAAATGATTCAGACCAAATTAACAGAAGAAGGTTTTTTGGTTCGAAGCCGTCCTGTGAATTTGTCCAAGCAACAGTTTGAAATACAGGTTCCTTCAGGGGAACTAGAAGAAGTTCAGGAAGTACTCAATACTATTTTACATCCTTAACTTTTAATATAATTGGTAGATGGTGTATAATAAAAGTTTGTGGATAGATCGTCCAACAAATTAACGGCTGAAGAGGTGTAGGTGTGTTTAAAGACTTATTTCAGAAGAAAAGAAAATACGCGACCATTCCTTCAGATCGTATGGGACGGGACAGCAATCCAGAAGGCGATCGCCCGAGACGGGAAGTTCCCGAAGGACTAATGAGTAAATGTGCCAAGTGTGGCACAATTCAGTACAGTAAGGAACTAGAGAAGAACCTGAAGGTTTGTACATCTTGTGGATATCATATACGTCTGAATGCTAATGAACGAATCCAAATGACTTTGGATGAAGAAGGATTTGAAGAGTTCGACAGTGACATGATATCTATAGATCCGCTGCAATTTCCTGGTTATGCTATCAAGCTAGAAGAGCAAGCAATGAAATCAGGTTTGCGAGAAGCGGTTATAACTGGACAAGGCACCCTTTGTGGAAATCCGGTTGTAGTAGCCGTCATGAGTTTTAATTTCTTCAGCGGAAGTATGGGATCTGTCGTTGGGGAGAAAATAACAAGAGCGATTGAGACCGCTACGGAACGGAAATTGCCACTTATTATTTTCTCTACCTCAGGTGGTGCAAGAATGCAGGAGAGTATTCTTAGCCTTATGCAGATGGCCAAGACAAGCGCGGCACTAGCTCGGTTTAACGAACAGGGAGGGCTTTATATCTCTGTTATTACTGATCCAACATTTGGTGGTGTTTCAGCAAGTTTCGCCACGCTTGGAGATATTAATATTGCGGAACCAGGTGCCGTATTTGGTTTTGCTGGGCGAATTGTTATCGAACAGACGATTCGTCAGAAATTACCAGATGATTTTCAAACGGCTGAATATAATATGGCACATGGACAACTGGACCTAGTGACACACCGCAAAGAAATGCGTGGAATGCTTGCTAAGCTCATAGAACTTCATACGGTAAAGGGGGAATTTTAAATGGCTGGAGAATTGCCTTTTGAATTACCTCTTGTAGAGATGCGTAAAAAGATCGATGAATTGAAGGTGTTTGGTCAGGAAAAAGGCATTGATTTCACGGATGAAATTTCTAGACTTGAAGAAAGATATAATAAATTGGAAGAAGAAATATACGCCAATATATCTGCCCCTCAAAAAATGCATCTTGCAAGACATCAACAACGGCCGACATCATTAGATTTAATTCAACTGATCTTTACTGATTTTGTTGAATTACATGGTGACCGATTGTTTGGTGATGATCTCGCTGTTGTGGGGGGGATTGCTACCCTAAACGGTGTGCCCGTGACTGTTATAGGACAGCAACGTGGTAAGGATACCAAAGATAACATTGCTCGTTTCTTTGGAAGTGCGCATCCAGAGGGCTTTAGGAAAGCGCTCAGACTTATGAAACAAGCCGAAAAATTTAATCGTCCTATCATCACTTTTGTAGATACGAAGGGGGCTTATCCCGGCAATACGGCTGAAGAAAGAGGTCAATCTGAAGCGATTGCACGTAATTTACGGGATATGTCCGCTCTTGGTGTACCTGTTGTATGTGTCATTATTGGTGAGGGAGGAAGTGGCGGAGCACTTGCTATGGCTGTAGGCAATCGCGTACTGATGTTAGAACACGCCATTTATTCCGCAATTTCCCCTAATGGTGCCGCTTCTATTCTGTGGAAAGATGCATCTCGTGCTGGTCAAGCTGCAGAAGCTATGAAGATTACTGCCCAAGATCTACTGGAATTAGAAGTCATCGAAGAGATTATTCCCGAGCCTCAAGGCGGAGCACAAAGAGATTATGAGTTAACGGCAGGTTATATTAAAGATAGTCTTTGCCGACAATTGAAAGAACTCTCTGCGATGAATACAAATGAATTAAAAGAAGATCGTTATTTGAAATTTAGGAAGATAGGTAAATTTACATTTGAACGGTCTTTAGCTACTGATGGACAGACAAGCCCAGAAATTGGATAATAATTAAAGTGATAAAGGTCCTATACAAATCCTTCCTCATGTAGTAGATTTAGTTGTTGAAAAGATATGTACTAGAGAGATCTTTATAAAACGGAGGAAAACATAATGCGCAAAACTAAAATTGTTTGTACGATCGGTCCGGCAAGTGAATCCTTAGAGAATACAAAAAAATTAATTTTGGCTGGTATGAACGTAGCACGTTTGAACTTTTCCCATGGTGATTTTGATGAACATGGTAATCGAATTAACATCATTCGCCAAGCATGTCAGGAATTAGGCAAGACTGTTGCCATCCTATTAGATACTAAAGGTCCAGAAATTCGTACAGGTAAGCTTGCTGTTGAGCCGATTGAACTTGTACAAGATGAGTATATTACACTGACTACAGAAGAAATCTTGGGAGACAAAGATCGTGTCTCTATTACGTATGACAACCTTCCAAATGATGTTGAAGTGGGTTCCACTATTCTAATCGATGATGGTTTGATCGGTTTGACGGTTGTGGAAGTTCAAGGAACAGAAATTAAGTGCCTTATTGTTAATGGAGGTACAATTAAGAGTAAAAAAGGTGTTAACGTACCAGGAGTTCGTATTTCTCTTCCAGGTATCACAGAGAAAGACGCTAACGATATTATTTTCGGAATTGGACAAGACATTGACTTTATTGCCGCTTCATTCGTTCGTAAAGCGAGTGATGTACTTGAAATTCGTGAATTGTTAGAGCGCCATAATGCTGGTCATATCAACATCATCTCCAAAATTGAGAATCAAGAAGGCGTTGATAATCTTGACGAAATTCTTGCAGTATCTGACGGATTGATGGTTGCACGTGGAGATCTAGGAACAGAAATCCCGGCAGAAGACGTACCATTGGTACAAAAAATGATGATTGAAAAAGCTAACTGGGCAGGTAAACCTGTAATCACAGCTACGCAAATGTTGGATTCTATGCAACGTAATCCTCGTCCAACTCGCGCTGAAGCAAGTGATGTAGCGAATGCTATTTTTGACGGAACTGATGCGATTATGTTATCTGGTGAAACAGCTGCTGGGAAATATCCAGTTGAGTCTGTACTTACGATGTCACGTATCGCTGAAAAAGCAGAATCTGCTCTGAATTATCGTGAACTATTCTTGAAACAAAGCACAGTTCAAGAAACAACGATTACTGAAGCGATCAGCCAAGCGGTTGCTATTTCTGCATTGGATTTGAATGCGAAAGCAATCATTTCTTCAACTGAGACAGGTCACACGGCTCGTGTCGTTTCCAAATACCGTCCAGAAGCTCCTATTGTCGCTGTAACAACTGAAGATCGTACGATGCGTCGTTTGACTCTTACATGGGGAGTAACACCTGTAAAAGGTAAACTAGCGTCAACTACGGATGAAATGTTTGATTATGCGCTTCAAGGCGGAATTGATTCCGGACTTGTTGCTGAAGGCGATCTTGTTGTAATTACTGCAGGTGTACCTTTGGGACGTTCAGGTTCTACGAACCTTATTAAAGTGAGCGTAATTAATAAAGGTTAATTGGTTTAAATCATAAGCTAAGGCTTCATGTAATATATACAAAGTAACGACCTAAGAAATGAATAGGTCGTTACTTTTTTTGCTTTATAATCCATATTTGTAAGCTCTCATTCGACTAAACTGGATAATTGCATGTGAGTATACTATGATTTATAAGTATAGATATGGTGCTAAGGGAGGTTTTTTTGTATGAAGAAGTGGATTCTAGGGTTAATCGTAATTATTGCAATGATAGAGATATACGTGTTTGATTTTGTTATCGGAAGATTCGGTGGAATGAACACATTTCTCCTTACTTTATTTACTTCAGTCTTAGGTTTCGTAATGATGCGATTTGAAGGACGAAAGGTATTGGAAGATGCTCGTTCACAAATGCAGATGAGACAAATTCCAGGGAGAACCTTAGTTGATGGTTTAAGTATTTTTATTGGGGGACTTTTTTTAGTATTACCTGGCTTTGTGACAGATGTCGTAGGATTCACAATGATATTTCCGTTGACACGGCCATTCTATCGTCTTTTTATTCTGAGATGGCTACAGAAAAAAATGAAGAATGGAAATATGACTGTATATAAGAGATAGGGAATGAAAAGGCTTTCAAAAAAATAACTTTATTAAGCTGATAAAACAATTTAATGCGATAGGTTCGCATGTAAATGTTCACATATCAGACAAAATCCAGTATGATGTTATAAGGTTTACTCTCGATGTTATGTTTTTAGTATTTAAGAATGTAAATGTTTTCATTGATACTGGTAGCACTCTTAAAAATACGTTTTCACAAAAGGAGAGATGTACGATGACAGCAACCAAAGGATTGGAAGGTATCGTAGCTGCAACTTCATCCATAAGTTCAATTGTGGATGGTGTGCTTACATATCGCGGATATGATATTAATGACTTAGCGTTACATGCTAGCTTTGAAGAAGTCGCTTATTTATTGTGGTTCGGTAAGTTACCTAATGCTCAAGAATTAAATGACCTGAAGCGAGATTTGGATACTTTTGCACCAATCCCTCAGACATTGATAGAACAGATGAAGTTGTTTCCTAAAGATACAAATACAATGGCTGCACTTCGTACTGCTATTTCTGCTCTTGCTTTATATGATGAAGAAGCAGATGATATGAGTCGTACAGCTAATGAGAAGAAGGCTGTAAAACTTCAGGCTCAATTGCCTACGATCGTAGCAGCGCTCTCCCGTATTCGCCAAGGAAAAGAACCAGTTCAGCCTCAAAAAGGACTGACTATTGCTGAGAACTTTCTCTTTATGTTAAGAGGCGAACAACCAGATGAAACTTCCATTAAAGCATTGGATCAAGCACTTGTTCTTCATGCTGATCATGAATTTAATGCTTCCACGTTTGCAGGTCGTGTAACCGTTGCAACGCTCTCTGACATTTATTCTGGCGTTACTTCTGCTATCGGGGCGTTAAAGGGACCTTTGCACGGTGGAGCTAATGAAGCTGTGATGAAGATGCTTGAAGAAATTGGTGGTCTAGATCAAGTTGAGAGCTATATTCAAGATAAATTAAATAAGCGTGAAATCATCATGGGATTCGGACACCGGGTATATAAGAATGGAGATCCACGAGCTAAGTATCTTCAAAAAATGTCACGTGAACTTAGTGAGATGAAAGGCAATTCTGATCTCTATGAGATGTCCGTGAAGATTGAAGAGATGGTAACTGGACAAAAAGGACTAAAACCTAACGTTGATTTCTATTCTGCTTCGGTCTATACCCAACTTGGAATAGAACGTGAGTTGTTTACACCGATCTTTGCGATTAGTCGAGTATCTGGATGGACAGCACATATGCTTGAACAATGGGAATCGAATCGAATTATCCGTCCACGTGCAGAATATATAGGGTTACATGATCAGAAATATATTTCTATTGAATTACGATAAACTTGAATTGATAGATGAATTGACTTGGTAGTAACGCTATAATAAATATAAGATTATGCTTTCGAATTTTTTTGCGAAGAATAATCATGAAGTAATGCTTCAAATAAACTAAGCATATGCTTTCGACGTGAATTTTTTACGGAGAATTTACCTAAGAAGTTATGCTTATAAAAAATTTTAGGAGGATACAAATACATGTTTAAACTAGAAAAGTACGCACTTCCAACCGAGGGTGACAAGATTGAGATTCAAGATGGGGTACTAAATGTTCCGAATTTTCCAATCATTCCGTTTATCGAAGGTGATGGAACAGGACGCGATATCTGGAAAGCTTCCAAGCGTGTACTTGATGCTGCAGTAGATAAAGCTTATGGCGGTTCTAAGAAAATTGCTTGGTATGAAGTATTTGCAGGTGAGAAAGCTTTCAATGAATATGGAGAATGGCTTCCAAATGATACATTAGAAGCTATCCGGGAATATATCGTAGCTATTAAAGGACCTTTGACTACGCCGATCGGTGGAGGAATTCGTTCTTTGAACGTAGCTTTGCGTCAAGAATTAGACTTGTATGTATGTTTGCGTCCAGTTCGTTATTTCAAAGGTGTACCTTCCCCAGTAAAACGTCCAGAACTAGTGGATATGGTAATCTTCCGTGAGAATACAGAAGACATCTATGCGGGTATTGAGTACAAAGAAGGTTCTGCTGAAGTGAAGAAATTGATCACTTTCCTACAGGATGAAATGGGCGTGAAAAATATCCGTTTCCCAGAAACTTCAGGGATTGGTATCAAGCCTGTATCTGAAGATGGTTCTAAACGTCTAGTACGTGCTGCAGTTGAATATGCGATTGAGCATGGACGTAAGAGTGTAACGTTGGTACATAAAGGTAACATCATGAAATATACAGAAGGTGCCTTCAAGAACTGGGGATATGAAGTAGCTGAACAGGAGTTCGGGGACAAAGTATTCACATGGGCACAATATGACATCATTAAG
>Ga0153923_100543_pt1 | contig 11529 bp, 11 predicted proteins | sample TSNJ007MetaG_FD_104682 | JGI IMG/M metagenome (GOLD analysis project Ga0153923, IMG submission 104682) | Attine ant fungus gardens microbial communities from New Jersey, USA - TSNJ007 MetaG | ecosystem: Host-associated > Fungi > Mycelium > Unclassified | place: USA: New Jersey, Brendon T. Byrne... | reverse complement strand
TAAACGCGAAAAGAACCAGCGCGGCGGCAGCCACTTTCCGGGCAATTCTCTTCAGCATCACCACAGGATAGCTGCCCAAGCTGGATCACGGCAGGGATTTTCCTCTCCCGGCGGGGAGGATACTGTTCCGTCCTGGAAGTTCCGGGGATTCCAGAAAAGGACACGCCGCGATTTGTGCCAAGATTGCGGATTTCCACAGCCAACCTTGAGCAGCGCGTAGCTATGGTCAGGTGCATGGGGACATATAACGTACTTTCACGGAAGACCCGGTCAGTGGAATCTCTGGTTTCACCGTCCGGGATGGTCACCTCCGGAAACCGGTGGCTGCCCGTCTGCGAACCGCAGCCGCGGCCGGTGCTGCCGCCGCTTGAACCGGGACAGGTGTATATCACCCGGCGGGGCACCGCCTACCACCCCGGCTGGTGCCAGGTGGTGCAGCGGACCTGGGAATTCAACAAGCCCGCCCTGCAGATCTGCGCCGGCAGGGACGTCGGCGGCCGGCGGCTGTGCAGGTCCTGCGAGGCAGACTCCAGGCAGCCCTGAACCGGGCAGGCCCTGCGGGAACTCAGGCAGTTTCCGTGCGGGTCGCGTTGAGCGCGCGGATGAGCGCGGCGGCGTCATAAGGACCGCGGTGCCGGATGCCGTTCACGAAGAAAGTGGGGGTCGAATGCAGGTCCATGGCCTCTGCGTCCAGGGCATCGTCCCGCACCCGGTTCACTACGTCGGCTGACCTCAGATCCGCCTCGAACCGGTCCGGATCCAGCCCAAAATTCTCCGCCAGGCCCAGCAGGTCCGCCGGCTCCAGATGATCCTGGTCCTCGAAGAGCCCGGACGCATACGGTCCGAAGCGGCCCTGCAGGGAGGCAGCTTCCGCCGCCTCGGCGGCCTGCACGGCATGGGGATGGACCCGGGTGAGGGGCAGATGCCGCCACACCCAGCGAAGCTCCCCGCCGAAGTGCTCGCGGACCTCGTCGACAACGCCGGTGGCCCGGCTGCAGAACGGGCACTCGAAGTCTCCGTACTCCACCAGGGTCAGCGGCGCATCGGGATGGCCGAAAACGTGATCCCGGCTGGGGTCCACCGGCCTGGCCAGGTGCTTGCCGACCGGCTCGAGCGGGGCACGCGCCTCGAGCACCTTGAAGATCACCGTGCCCAGCCCAAAGGCCAGCAGGGACCCGGTCAGTACGCCGACGCGTGCTTCGTTCTGGGCGGCGTCGTCGTTGATGGCCAGGCTGATGATGAACAGCGAGATGGTGAACCCGATGCCGGACAGGGCGGCGCCGCCGGCGATCCGGCCCAGCGTCAGACCGGGTCCGAACTCGCCCAGCCCCATCCGCCGGAGCAGCGCGGATACTCCGAAAATGCCGGTGAACTTTCCCAGGGCCAGGCCGACTGCCACACCCCACGTGAGCGGGGACCTGGCTGCCGCTGACAGGGTGGCGCCGTCGAGCTCCACACCAGCGTTGGCCAGGGCGAACAGCGGCAGGATCAGGTAGGAAACCCAGGGGCTGAGGGCGCTCTGGAGCCGCTCGTTGATGGAAATGGACTCCCGCAGGCTGCCGGCCGCTGCCCTCGCATACTCCGAGTTGGGTGACTGCCGGAACGTCTGCGCCAGCTCCAGCGCCCGCTCCACCTCGTGCCGGCGCGGAGCGAAAACGGGAACAAAGAGGGCGACGGCGACACCCGCCAGGGTGGGATGGACCCCCGCGTAGTAGAACGCCAGCCACGTCGCGGCCGCGAGCACGGCGTAGGCGGCACCCCGGCCGCGGGGCAGGTACCGGGAAGCTGCCACTGCGGCCAACCCGGCGAATCCCGCCAGGAGCGGCATAAGCTGCAGGTGATCGGTGTAGACCAGGGCAATAATGCTCAGCGCGGCGACGTCATCCACCACGGCGAGGGTCAGCAGGAAGATCCGCAGCCGTCCGGGAAACCTCGGTCCCACGATTGCCAGCGCTCCGAGCAGGAAGGCTGTGTCCGTGGAGATCACGACACCCCAGGCATGGGCGTACTCCGTCCGCCCGGCAATCAGCAGGAAAACCAGGGCGGGCAGTGCGATTCCCGCTGCCGCGCCAGCCACCGGCACAACGGCACGGGAGCGGTTGGTCAGCTCCCCGAGGGCAAACTCGCGCCGTACCTCCAGGCCGACGGTAAAGAAAAAGACCGCCATCAGGAGGTCATTCACGACCTCCTGCAGGGTCAGCTCCAGGTCCCAGCTGCCGATCCGCAGCTCAACCGTGGTTTCCCAGAACTCTGCGTAGCTTAGGGATACAGCGGAATTGGCCCAGAGCAGTGCCAGCACGGTAAAGAGCAGGAGCAGGGACGCAGCCCGTTTCTCCTGGCCCAAGGCACCCAAGCGGCTGAGCAGCCCGGAGGCGCCTTGGCTGTTTGGCATGGGCTGGTCCTTCCTCCGGGTCGGATCCTGCGTCAGAGACTAGCGCTCACGCCGGAGGCGTTCCATCTCCCTGCGGTCTTTCTTGGTCGGGCGCCCGGTGCCGCGGTCCCGCTGCGGCAGGCCAAGAGCCGGGGCCGGGGGACGCTCCGGAGTGTGGTCGGTGAAGCAGTGGGAGGCGGCCTCGGCCCCAACGCGCTTGGAGATGAGGGCCCGGACCTCCAGGATCCGTTCGAATCCGGGCTGCCGGACGCGGATACTGTCCCCTGGCTGCACCGGCTGCGCCGCCTTCGCCGCGTGGCCATTGAGTTTGACATGCCCGGCGCGGCACGCGGCGGTGGCTGCGGAACGGGTTTTGTAGGCACGGATGGCCCACAGCCAGGCGTCGATCCGCACGCTTTTCGGGGTGCTCGTTGGAATGCTCATGATGGTCCCGAGTTTAGTCCGGGCGCGGTGTCCGGACTCCGAGCAGCCGGACCGCGTCCTTCTGGGCCTGCACCGCCTCCGGGGAGAGGATCATTCCGTCCACAGCCGCAGAGGGAACCTGATGGTGCTGCGCTTCGATCAGCCGGCGGAGTTCCGCGGGGGTGTAGGGATCGGGGGCGCCGGCATGCGCCATGGCATCGCAGTTGGGGCACAGGGGAACGAGGTCGGTTGCCGGATCCAGTTCGTAGTCCTCCAGCACCAGCTGCGGCGGCACAATGTGATGGACCTGCATAAGGTCCGCACCCTCACGGCCAAAAGCGGCAGCAAAATCGAAGCCGCAGACCGAACACACCGGACCATGGTGGACCAGGCAGATCCGGACGGCGTCTGGATCGTTCTCGTAGCGGCTCGCGAGGGACCAGCGAAGTGCCTGCTGGGGCAGGGTTCCCGGAACAGGGGAGACGGCCGGAACTGACACCCCGGCCACCTGCCGGGCCCACGCGGCTCGCAGCGCACTCCCTGCACCGCCGTCCAGCACGGTGACGCCGCCGTCGTTGCCGAAGTCCGCCGTGGCCAAGCCTGGTACCAGCTCGGCCAGGGGCACCTGCTCTCCGAGCGGCAGCAGCAGGTCTATATCAACGTCGGCGACGGTGAAGAGGGTGCCTTCGTCCGGGTCTGCGATCTGGTAAGGGTAGGAGACAACGACGCCGTGGCCCGCCACAGCAGGTATCTCACCGGGGAGCACGAACCACGCGTCGGAGCCGGGGTCAACGCCGGGGTTGCCCGAAATGTCCCAGACGGCCCGGAAAAAACCGGCGTCCTCCGCACCGCCGGACGCCTCCGAATAATCCGGCTGCCAGGCTTCCGGCCATACTGGATCCCAGCCCAGCAGGACAGCGGTCACCGGCAGTTCCGGGATGAGTGTGGTCTCAACGGTGTCTCAGTGCCGTCTCAGCGCGGCTGGTAGGTGAGACAATCGGCGAGTTCAGCCCCCGGGCCGACGCGCACGTCATGTGCATCGCACATCAGATGGTCATTGAAACGGCATTCGCCCCGCTGGCAGGCACCGACGGTGGCAAGGACCTTGGGAAGCCCGCCGGTGGCGGAAGTATCGATGAACGTCGCGCAGCTGGCGTGTTCCGGGGCTCCACCGACGGTAATCGCGTATGCCGTGCAGCCGTCGTGGTTGAAGTCGCAGTTGTGGACGGAGCAGTCGGACACGGGTGCAACGTGGTCAGTCATGGTTCCTCCTGTGCGGGTTGCCGGAGTGCTTCTTGCCTGAAGTCCGAACGTACCACCGTTGGCAGTGAATAATTAGCACGAATTTTCGGGCCCTAATTCAGGCCGGACGCCGGTGGATTACCGGCGCAGGAGCGACACCATGGCCAGCACCACCATGACGGTGAGCACCAGGCGCAGCAGGAACGAGGCTTCCGGAAAACCGGGCCGCAGCATGGCTGGCAGGAGTCCGTTGCGGGCCGGCCAGGAGCGGGCGTCGCAGCGGATCACCGTGATGGTAAAGATGATGGCACCGCCAACCCCGCAGACTGTGGTCAGCATGCCCACCAGCTGGCTTTCGGCGCTCAGCCCGCCGGAGACCAGCACCCCCACGGCCAGGCCGAGGGCACTGCCCCGGCCCACGAAGTCCAGGTAACGGCCCATGGCCGGGAGGAAGGCTCCCAGGAACCGGCGGGCTGCGGGACCGCGCAGCAGCGCAGCGGCGGCCTGGGAGCGCAGCGGGCGCACGGCGGCCAGGTCAGCGAGGGTGTCCGCGTCCCGGACCGCGGATTCCAGGCCCGCCAGGGCCCGGCTGACCAGTGCCTCCTGCCCAGGAACCAGGTCGGGGCGTTTGAGCAGTGCCGCCAGGGAATCTGCCGCCTGGCGGCGCTGCACGGCCCCGGGCCGTGACCGCCGTGACTGATCAACCCGGCGGAGCCAGCCGCTGCTGTCCGTTCTCCGCAGAATCAGCCGTGGGTCGGCCACCGAGCGGACCGCCTGCCGGGCATAGGAGGCGGCGTCCTGCCGGCCGGCAGGAACCCCGCTGCGCAGTTCCGCGGCGCGTGCCGAGACCAGTTCAAGGTAGCGGTCCTGCAGCGCCGGCAGCCCGTGTTGTCCCAGCAGGCCCTGGCTACTGTGAACACGCCAAAAACGGCGGACACCAGAGCCGTTGCCTGGGCAACCGTCCAAAAATCCAGGCCTTCGAATAACGCCGGCACCCTGCCCCCAAGCTCGTAGTACGTTCGCTGAAAATCTTGCCACAGCGGCGCATTTGGACCCGCCCCGGCGGCTGGGTATAACCGGTGTATGACCTTTGTGCAGCAGGACCACACCACAGCAGAGCTGGTCCGGGAGGCAGCGGCACAGGGGCTGGAACTCGACGCCGGGCAGCTGGCCGTGCTGCCGGCGCTCGCGCGCGCGGCGGAGGCCGCACGCCAGCAGGCGGTGGGAGCGGCAAGCGGCGGTTCGGTGTATCTGTGGGGTCCGCCGGGACGCGGGAAGACCTGGCTCCTGGACGCATTTTTCCGGTCGGTGCCGATCCGGCAGAAACGCCGCCTGCACTTCCACGATTTCTTCCGCGAACTCCATGCCCGTACCTTCGCGGGCTACGGAATGAAGGGTTTCCGCCAGCAATCGGCCTTCGCAGACGGCCTGGAATCGCTCCTGGGGGATGCCCGGCTGCTCTGTTTCGACGAGTTCCATGTGAACGGGCCGGCAGACGCTGCTTTTGTTACCCGATTCCTGGAACAGGTCCTGGACCGCGGGATCGTCCTGGTGGCAACCTCCAACTACGCTCCCCAGGATCTGCTCCCGGACCCGATGTTCCACCACCTCTTCGAACCCGGCATCGAACTCATCCGCAGCAACCTGCACGTGGCCGCCCTGGATGGCTCAGTGGACTACCGTTCGCTTGCCGGTGCGCGCCGGCTCCGGTCCGGGTTCGCGGCCGGATACCACCTGCGCCACACCGGGGCGGGCCTGCTGGCAGCTGCAGGCCTGCGCCCTCCTTCACCGGAGGAATCCCGGGTCCTGAAACCCGGGACCGTACCACTCACCGCGGACCGGGCCGCCAACGGCGAGGTTTGGTTCCGGTTCGCCGAGCTGTGCGAGTCCCGGTCCGCAGCCTCCGATTATCTTGCGCTCGCCGGTGAATACCGGCACTGGGTCATATCAGCGGTTCCCGAAACGGCGGGCCCGGGTCCGAACGCCTGGCAGCGTTTCGGCAACCTGGTGGACGTTCTGTATGACTCCGGCTGCCGCCTCGATGTGATCGGCTTCAGCGACTACGACGGCTCGTTCCCCGGCCTGGCACACGAGGTTGACCTGGCGCGCGTCCGCAGCCGCTTTGGCATGCTGGCAGTCCTGGAGTAGCTCCCGCCGCCACCTGCCACTAGGCGCGGACCAGTTCCTGCGGCTCCTGGCTGCCCGCCTTCCGTGACCGGCGGTGGCGCAGGTGCTGGACGCCGGAAACGAGCAGGGCACCGGCAAGGACCAGGTAGAGCGTGACGGTGATCGGGCTGCCGACCAGGATCCCCAGATTCCCCTCTGAGACTGCCAGCGCCCGGCGGAGTTCGGTTTCGGCCATGGGCCCGAGGATGACTGCGATGAGGACCGGTGCCAGCGGGATGCTGTACCGGCGCATCAGGAAGCCCAGCAGTCCGATGGAGATCAGCAGCCATAGGTCCAGGACCGAGGAACTTACGGCGTACACACCAAGCATGGAAAACACCGTGATGCCGGCATAGAGGTAGTGCCGCGGAATGTTCAGCAGCTTCGCCCACACCGAGGCGAACGGCAGATTGATGATCAGCAGGATTACCAGGCCGATGAACAGCGAGGCCAGCAGTGCCCACACCAGGTCCCCGCTGCGGTCGAAAAGCAGCGGGCCGGGCTGCATACCGTATTGCTGGAAGGCAGCCAGCATGATGGCAGCGGTGGCCGACGTCGGCAGCCCGAGCGCCAGCAGCGCACCCATGGCGGTTCCCGCCGTCGCATTCGCGGCTGCCTCGGGTGCTGCGAGGCCCTTGATGGAGCCGGTGGTGCCGAACTCCGGGTCCTTCCGTCGGGCAGCGAGTTTCTTTTCGGTGCCGTAGGCGAGGAAGGTGGGAACCTCGGCGCCGCCGGCGGGAATCAGGCCAAAGGGTGCACCGAACGCTGTGCCGCGCAGCCAGGCCGGCAGGGCCCGGCGGATATCCCGCAGATTGATGCGCGCCTTACCGCTGGTTTTGATCTGCGTTGCCACCGGATCCCGGTGGATGCGGGAGGCCACATGGAATACTTCGCCGAGGGCAAGGAGTCCCACGGTAATCACGATGATGGAGATACCGTCGAACAGCTGCGGCAGGTTCAGCGTGAAGCGTGCCGTGCCGGAGGGGCCGTCAATGCCCACCAGAGCGAGAGCCAGGCCGATGCCCAGCGCCGCGAGCCCGCGCACCACGGATTCGGAGACGACAGCGGAGATAGCGAGGAAAGCGAAGACCGCCAGCGCGAAATACTCCGCCGGACCGAAGACAGTGGCCAGCTTGACCAGGGTTGGCGCGAAGAAAACCACCAATGTGGTGGCTATGAGCCCGCCGATGAAGGCTCCGATCGCAGCGGTAGCCAGTGCCTTGGCAGCGTGGCCGTTCTTTGCCATCCGGTGGCCCTCGAAGGTCGAGGCAATGGCCGAGGAGTTGCCGGGAGTGTTGAGCAGGATTCCTGCCGTTGAGTCGCCGAAGAGCCCGCCGAAGTAGATTCCGGCAAACATGATGAAGGCCGCTGTCGGCTCCAGCGAGAAGGTCACCGGCAGCAGCAGCGCAACGGCCATGGCGGAGCCCAGGCCGGGCAGGACCCCGACGGCGGTGCCGAGGATAGCGCCGATCAGGACCCAGAGCAGGTTGATGGGTGTCAGGGCGGCTCCGAAGCCGTCCAGGAGAAGGGATAGTTGGTCCATCAGAGAAGTCCTCCCAGGAAACCGGCGGGCAGATTCAGCCCGAGGCCGGCGTTAAAGGCGAGTTGGATGGCGGAGGCAAACAGCAGGGACACACCGGCGTCGAAACCCGGGCGCTTGCTGCCCAGTGCCCGGCAAATGATCCAGAAGAGGAACGCGGCGCTGAGGATCCAGCCCAGGATGTTCAGGGCGGCGGTGAACACCGCCACACCGCCCACCACCATTCCCACGGTCTTCCAGTCCGAGTAGGTACGCCAGGATTCCGGTGAGCCCGCCTTAGCCCTCTCTTCGGGGAGCCTGGCCAGGTCCCGGAGCATGTCCGGGGAGAAGTTGCCGCGTCCGGGGTGCTTCCGGGTATCGGGAATGCTCCGCGACCGCAGGACCTGGATGGTCAGCGCCGTGGCCACACCGTAGAGCAGCACACACACAAGCACCGGGAAGAACTGCGGCCCCGGAGCGGCGGTGCCCTGGACATTCATGCTGATGGTGCCCACGGTGAGGAAGACGGCAAGCGCGTAGAGCACGACGGCGACGAGCAGCTCGCCGCGTCCGGTGCCGAACGAGGGTTTATCCTCCGGCCGCCCGGTGTGTCCGCGTTCGTCCGCGGCAGGTTTGCTTCCAGTGATGCTCATAGTCCAAGGTCCTTTACGATCCCGCGTGCGGTGGAGACTTCCTCGGCGATGAAGGCTTCGAACTCCTCACCGGTGGCAAAACTGTCTGTCCAGCTGTTGCGTGCCAGAGTGTCCTGCCAGTCCTCTGACTCCCGCATCTGCGTGATGATGGCGACGAACTCCTCCCGGGCAGTGTCGGAGATGCCCGGCGCGGCGACCACGCCCCGCCAGTTGGACATGGCGACGTCCACCCCCTGTTCCCTGAAGGTGGGGACGTCCACACCGTCAAGGCGTTCGTCGGAAGAGATGGCCAGGGCGCGCAGGGAGCCGGCTTCAATCTGGTCCGCTACCTCGTTGTAGCCGGACATACCTGCCGCCGTTGTGTGCGAAAGCAGAGAAGTCAGTGCCTCGCCGCCGCCGGAGTAGGCCACATAATTCACAAGTTTCGGGTCCAGGCCCACCTCTTTGGCCAGCAGACCGCTGAGCAGATGGTCGATGGACCCGAGGGAGCCGCCGCCGATCGAGGTGCCGCCGGGGTTCCGGATCCAGGCGGCCAGGAAATCCTCCAGGGTCTGGAACTCGCTGTCGGCCGGCACCACCAGGGCCGCGTAGTCGTCGGCCAGCCTGGCGATGGGGACCACATCCGCCATAGATTCCGGGTTGTCCGCAAGCTCGATCGCGCCGACCATCACGCCGCCGGTGACCAGCAGCGCATCTTCCCGCCCGGGGGTCTGGACGAACTGGCTCAGGCCGATGGTGCCGCCGGCGCCGGGGACGTTGACCACCTGGGGATTGTTGACGATGCCATTGCCGCGCAAAGCCTGCTGGGATTCCCGGGCAAAACCATCCCAGCCGCCTCCGGGGGCGGCGGGGGCGATCAGTGTGAGCTTGCTGCGCGCGGTGGCTGTCCCTCCTGAGGAAGCAGCGTTGACGAACGCGAGCACCGTGACCAGCACTGCCATCAGGGTGAATGCGCCGGAGCGGAAGGTTAGCTTCATGGTTCCTGTTCCAAATGCCGTTGTTGTTTCCGGGCCGCCGTCACCGTTTCCCGGCGGCTTGTACACAATGAAGTACCTGTATATACCGTGATCCAGGTCACTGCAAACTTCCCATTGCCCTCTAGCCATAAGGGTCACGGGCTGTTATGGAGCGGTCTTCAATAGGTGCAAATTGACCGACATGCAATCTATGGATTTTTCTGTTGTAGTTTGTATACAGTCGAATACAAGGAGAAAGAGTGAACATGGCAGAGAAACATCTGGTGGACGCGGACGTTGTTGTTGTCGGCGGGGGTAACGCTGGCTTTACCGCAGCCCACGCCGCCGCACAGCGCGGCAGGTCAGTCCTGCTGCTGGAGAAGGGCACGCCGGAACTGTCCGGGGGAAACAGCTTTTACACCGCCGGGGCTACCAGGATCGTCCATGGCGGACTCGAGGACCTGCAGGGGCTGATTGAGGACGACGAGCGCCACCCGGTGACCGAGGTGCCGGCCTATACTGCGGAGAACTATGCCTCGGACCTGGCCAAGGTCACCGAGGGACGGAACGACCCAGCCATGACCGAGGTGCTGATCGCCGAAAGCCAATCGACGCTCCGCTGGCTGCAGGGACTGGGGCTCAGGTACCGCCTGATGTACGAACGCCAGGCCTACGAGCGCCCAGACGGAAGCTACCTCTTCTGGGGCGGTCTGCATGTCGGGAACGTCGGTGGCGGGGAGGGCATGATGGCTGACCATGCGCGGGTCGCCGCCGAACTGGGCGTCGACGTCCGCTACGGGCACGCTGCCACCGAACTGCTCGTGGAGGACGGCGCCGTCGTGGGCGTGCGCGCCGAGACCCCGGACGGGATCCGCACCTTCTCCGCCCGGTCTGTCATTCTGACCGCAGGGGGCTTCGAATCGGATCCAGCCAAACGGCGCGAGTTCCTGGGCGAGGGCTGGGAAAACGCCAAGGTGCGAGGCACCCCCTGCAACACCGGGGAGATGATCATGGCGGCGCTGGACATCGGGGCGGCCCGGGGCGGGGATTGGAACACCTGTCACAGCGTTCAGTGGGACGCGTTCACCGCGCTCAACGAATCCAACCGGGAACTGACCAACCGGCTGACCCGGCAGAGCTATCCGCTGGGCATCATCGTCAACCGCGACGGCGAACGCTTCCTCGACGAAGGTGCCGACTTCCGCAACTACACGTACGCCAAATACGGCCGTGAAATCCTGCGGCAGCCCGGTTCCGTCGCCTACCAGATCTTCGACGCCGGGCTCCGTCCGCTGCTGCGGCCGGAGGAGTATGACATGCCCGGAGTTTCGGTCGAGTCAGCCCAGACCATCCCGGAGCTGGCCGCCAAAATCGGCATTGACCCGGAAGCCCTGGACAAGACAGTGACGGAGTTCAACAACTCCATAGACCGTTCGGTGCCGCTGGATCCGAATGTACTGGACGGACGTTCGGCACGGACCGAACCGCCCAAGAGCAACTGGGCCAGTCAGCTGGAAACGGGGCCGTACTATGCCTTCGGCGTCACCTGCGGGATTACCTTCACTTTCGGGGGAGTCAAGGGGGACACCCATGGGCGGGTGCTTGATAAAGCCGGCAACCATATCCCCGGACTGTATGCGGCCGGGGAAATGCTCGGGGGCCTGTTCAGCGTGAACTACCCCGGCGGCTCCGGGCTGGCAGCCGGTTGCGTCTTCGGCCGCCGGGCAGGGATGCTCGCGTAAAGTTGCCGTGGAACGAAGACACTTCCACCAACGGCTCTCTTGCAAGGAAATCCAGTGGCGCAACCGGCATCCTCCCGTATGGACGGCGAGTCGATCTTCCTGACTCTGCGGACGGAAATTCTCTCCGGCGTGCATCAGCCCGGAACCCCCATGCGTGAAGTGACGCTGGCTGAACGGTTTGGCGTCTCCCGAACCCCGGTCCGGGAGGCGCTCTCCCGCCTCCAGCAGGAACGCCTGCTGGAGCGGGTTGCGCGCGGACTGCATGTGCCCAAAGTGGACCCGCAGCAGGTGATCCAGGTTTATGACATGCGGATACTGCTGGAGGAGGAAGCTGCCGGCCAAGCAGCCCGGGCGCGGCAGTTCACGGACCAGATGCGGCTTGAAGCGCTCCTTGAAAGAGACCGCGGCCTGAGCAGCCCTGATGACCAGACCCGGATTAACACGAATCTGGAGTTTC
>Ga0153923_100542_pt1 | contig 11536 bp, 6 predicted proteins | sample TSNJ007MetaG_FD_104682 | JGI IMG/M metagenome (GOLD analysis project Ga0153923, IMG submission 104682) | Attine ant fungus gardens microbial communities from New Jersey, USA - TSNJ007 MetaG | ecosystem: Host-associated > Fungi > Mycelium > Unclassified | place: USA: New Jersey, Brendon T. Byrne... | reverse complement strand
TGCCGGAAGAGATGAACCTGAAAATGGTCGAGCCACTGCGCGAACTGTTCAAGGACGAAGTCCGTCGTCTGGGTCTGGAACTGGGTCTGCCGTACGACATGGTCTACCGTCACCCGTTCCCGGGCCCGGGTCTGGGCGTGCGCATCCTCGGTGAAGTGAAGAAGGAATACGCCGACCTGCTGCGTCGTGCCGACCACATCTTCATCGAAGAACTGCGCAAAGCCGACTGGTACCACAAAGTCAGCCAGGCCTTCGTGGTGTTCCAACCAGTGAAATCGGTTGGCGTGGTCGGCGACGGCCGTCGTTACGCCTGGGTCGTGGCCCTGCGTGCCGTGGAAACCATCGACTTCATGACCGCACGTTGGGCACACCTGCCTTACGAACTGCTGGAAACCGTTTCCGGTCGCATCATCAATGAAATCGAAGGCATCTCCCGCGTCACCTATGACGTGTCGAGCAAGCCGCCGGCGACGATCGAGTGGGAGTGATCCCACGCAAGCCGTAAAGGCTTGATCGCTGCAACCGAAAAGCCGTGTGAAATCCGTTTCACACGGCTTTTCTGTTTTTGCGTTACAGCGGTTGTGACCAGCCGCCCAGTTGCATACCCAAATCATCCAGTGCCTGCAGCAGCGCTTTCATGCTCGGGTAGCGTTTACCGCTCACCGAAGGCCAGCCGGGACGTTCGATGTAGAAACGTTTGCCTTCGGTGCCGATGACGGTTCGCACCAGCTCTCCCGTGCGGCTGCGATGCACAATGAATGTCATGTTGGGTTGCTGCTTGAGGGAGTACATGCCGTAGCGAGGCAGCAGGGTCTCGAATTCCGTCATGGTGTGTGCGGTCCAGGGGGTTTCGATTTGCAGGCGCAGGTCGCCTCTGACCAGCGCCGAACGATCATGCGCCGTACCGCCCAACGGCAGGATTTTCCCCGGATCGACGTCGATGCCCCGCGAAGCCCCTTCGGGGACGTCCTCGACGCGAATGCCGATTGCCTCCTCCAGTTCGCTGACGCCGGCAACCCCTTCAAAAGTGTTGGAGTGAGAGTTGCCCATCAGCGCCACCCATTTGTGTGCGCCGCGTGCGGACTGGTCAGCGCGGATCATCAGGCGGGCGAAATAATTCATCATCTTTTGCCGCGCGGTTTCGTTGCCCAAAGGCAGGTACATGCCGTTGAGCCGGTAACTCGCCATGCAATCGATGGCTTGCACATGAATGCCCTGTTTTCCGGCTTCCTTGACCAACTCCAGAAACGTATAGCGTTCCAGCGGATCGGTCATGTTGCCGACGTCGAGCGCCTTGAGATAGGCCTCGAGTTTTGTCGGCATGCTGCCGGTTTGGAAGAACTCGTCCAGCGCGGCTTGGTGGAAGTCGGTCAGCAGGTGCTCCATGTACAGGCTCTTCACCTGTTTGCTGGCGAGCAATTGCATGTTCTCGATCAGCCATTGTTTGCTGCCGATGGCAGTGTGGCTCTCGCCGAGCACCAGGCCTCGGGCATGTTCAAGGATTTTCCCGATGATCTCTTCGGCTGTCGCGTCTGCCGCCAGGGTTGGCACGGGAGGACGTTCGGGCAGGCGCAAGGTGCTGTAAAAATCCAGCGCGTCGCGATACAGGCGCTTGCGAATGGCCTTGAAGTCGCGATAGGCATCGAACTCGTTCAGGCTGTCATAGACGTCACGCAGGGCTTCGTCATTCAGTCCGGCCGCGCCTTCTTCCAGGTGCGCCTTGAGTGGTGCAGGTACGTCGTATTGCGAAGCGGGCAGTGCGGCCACCGGGCTGCGGCTGCTCGATCCGGCCAGTGCCGACGGCTTGCCACCGCCGCTGAGCCCTGCGCGAGGCATGGTTTCCCATTCACCCTGAGGATTCAGGCGTACCGGGATCGAGCGAGTAAAACCGTGGGGATGCTCGGGATCGATGACCGCCCAGTGTCCGCTGCCATTGATGTCGGTTTCATAGCGTACGTAATAGGCGGTGTCATCCATCAAGATGGCGGTCGAGGGGTTCGAATCGAGCAGATAAATACCCTGGAATTTTCCTGGCTCGCTGACCGGAGTCATCCCGTCCAGCAATTCATTGGCCTGCCAGCTTGGCGGAATGACCGGACGCGGAGCGTCTTCCAGCAGCGTGGCAACGCTGACTTGCGGCCAGCCCATCGGCTTCAGGCCTCTTTCGATCAGCGCCTGTTTCAATTCATCCAGGGAGTCCACAGTCAGCGAGTCCGGGGCCGGGGCAAGCGGGGTGTCAAGATTGAATCGGCCAGCAGGGGTCATTCTGATCACGCTGTCGGCCATGTGGCGCTCGGCATTTCGGTAGACCACCAGCAGGCTGCTGCGGTAGCGCTGAAACGTGAACATCCCCGGTTCCGGCAGCAGTGCTCGCAGGTCCTGTGGGGGGCGGTACGCCCAAGGCGTTTCCACTTGCACCCGCCAATCGCCTTTGATCAGGTTCTGAATGCTGTCGGGGTCACTGAGGCCGCCAGCCAGCTCTTCGACCGGAGAGTCGGGGTAGTCGGCGTACTCCACCGCCAGGCCAGGGTCGGAGCCGATACTCCGGGCCTGCCCGGGCGCCACATCGTCGACACGCACGCTCAAGGCGTCGGTCTGCTCGCTGATGCCTTGATAGCCGCGGAAGGCGCTCATGTTTTCCTGATTGACCAGCGCCACCCATTTGCCCGGACCATTGAGTTCCTGATGAAAGCGGATGACCTCGCTGGCGAAAAAGCTGCGCGCCATCTGACTGTTGGGCACGGGCTGCATTGAGTCTTTGTTGATGTTGTATGTGCTCGACAGGTCGATCGCCTGAATCCGAATACGTTGGGCGTTGGCGGCTTTGATCAAGGCCATGAGATTGAATTTGCCATCCGGATCATTGCCGGCCCTGAAGTCGATTCGGCTCAGATAGTTTTGCAGTTCTTCGGACATTTCCCCGGTGCGGGCGAAAGCATCCAGATCCAGTTGATTGACGTTGGCCAGCAGTTCTTACAGATACAGGGTCTTCACACCGTTGCGGGCAAGATTGGGCATGTCTTCGATGAGCAGTTTCTTGCTGCCGATACTGCCCCGGCTTTCGCCGATGACCAGCCCGGGTTTTTCCGACAGCGCGGACTCGAGCAGCTCGCTCGGGCTGGCGACGGGAGCCGGCGTCGTGAGCGGCGGGCGTGGAACAGGCGGATGCAGTTCGTACCAGGCAGTGGCATCGCTGATCAGCGTCGCACGCGGTTGCTCCTGCGCCAGATCGAACTCGCTTAACGAGATGACCTCATGTGCAGTCGGCATGAGTGCATTGCCTGCTTCGGTTTCGGGTCGGATCACACTGTGCATGTCGATGCCTCCCAGCGTCCAGGCCCGACGGAACTGGCCTTGCAGATCCGGGCCGCCGAGCGCCCAGGCGCGCATCGCCGGATCATCGAGTCCAGGCACATGGATGCCGGGTGTCTGCGCCCACTGTTCGACTGCGGGTTCACTGACTGCGCCTGCACCCGCGATCATGGGCGCATCACTACCGCCGCGAAGCCCCGGTCTGGGCGCAACTTCCCAGTTTCCTTCGGCGTTCATCCGGACGGGAATCGAACCTGAAAATGCCTCGGGCCGGGTCGGATCGATGATTGCCCACGTGCCACGACCGTTGATGTTTTGTTCGAAGCGTACGTAGTAGGCATTATCGTCGAGCACGATCGCGGACGACGGATTGGACGCCAGTCTGTGGATACCACGGAATTTTCCGGGATCGTTGATCAGCGTGTCCTCACCCAGGACCCGGTTGATCCTGAACGACTCCGGTATGCCCGGGTGGGGAGTCGCGGGCGAATCGGGCAGGGGTACTGATTGCGGCGTCACCGGCTGCGGATTTTTCGGCTGACTTTCAATCAGGTCAGCCATCTCTGTCGCTTCGGCAGCATCAATCTGCGGGCCAACTTCCTCCAGCGATCCGGGGCCTTTGAGTACCAACAGGTTGAACAGCATGTCGATGCCGCTGAGGACTGCGCCGAGAATCCCGGCCTTGCGCTCGGCGGTGGTTTTGCCATTGACCGCCTGATCGATGTTCAGCCCCATGTTGGCAATGCTGGCGCCGATCACCGGCAATGCAATTGGCCAGCCGATCACGGCCATTGGCCCGAATACCTTGACCCCGGCGCTGAGGTAGCCGATCCACAGCTGCTTGCGCAGGTCACCGTTGGAGGTCAGGGACAGGCTGGCCTCGGCAAACATCGCCGCGCGGGTCGAATCACTCAGCCAGGTGAAGGCGTCACCGCTGACCGCGCGGTTGTCCTGATTGATCAGCGAGTGATCGTAGCGGCCCCATGTCGCCACCAGGCGATTCATCAGGTCACCAAGGCTGGCGTTGATCTGCTGCCGGTCGGCCAGCGAGAAATGCGCAAGGAATGTCTCGCGCGCCGCAGGTGTGTTCATCCGCTGCAGGATCCAGAAGTGCAGGTCGGTGACGGTTTCCACTACTTGAAAGGCATCGGTTTCACCGGGCAGGTAAAGAATCTGCCGACCCTTGGGCGCGACGAAACGCAGGACGTTGATCGCGGCGTAACCGGCAAGGTCCAGCGTGCGTACGCTGCTCGTGCAAGCATGTCGAGCCTGCAGCGTTGACAGGCTGACTGGCCAGGTCAGCGGGCCGATCACCGCTTGCGTGACGAACAGGAAGTCCTCGTCACTCAATTGGCGTTTGTCCCGCGCCTGCAGTGCTTTGATCAGAAAGTTGCATTTGGCCAGGGTACGAAAGTCGCTGCCGCTGGTGTTCCAGAATGCGTTCAGTTGAGCGTCGTACAGGGCGCTGAAATCGATGCTCCAGAAGTCCTTGAGCACGTCGTTGCCGTGCAGGCGCACTTCATTGCGTTCATCGAAGGTGCGGGCATCGGGACCGGCAGTGTAGAAACCGCCATAGACGTCGAGCAGGTCGGCGTTGTCCTGATCGGCGACGCGGAAGCGGTGAATCACCAACTGGGTCAGGGTCATGCTTGAAGTGGGCGTGGCGTGCCCATGCTCCCAGCCGGTGAAGGCTTTCGAGCTACTTTGCGAGGCGTCGAAGCGGTGGAAATACACGTGATCCGGGTCGAGGCCGTGGACCTGGTATTTGATCAGCAAGTCGCTGGCGACCTGTCGAGCGGCGTCCTGCAGGCTCGGGCAGGTCTGGATGACGGTGGCGGCAATCGCCTTAAGCGCGGCCTTGTCGGCGGCGTTGGGCATCGGGTTGGGCATATGTTCGGGCTCTCTGTCCTTGAGAAACGGGTGGCACAGGATGGCCCGGCTGTTCGATGTATGTGCACTACATAGTTATGTCACCTGAGCGGTTGAAATCGTGTACGCGCGAGGCGCAACTGCGTCCATCCGCCGTGCTGCCCTTACTGTTTCGCAATTGCAGGTGTATCGTATTTGCCTTTTGCGGGCCCGGTGCCCGAAGCAGATACGTGAGGTAGTTGAGTTCATGTCCTTTACCCGTCGCCAAATCCTCGGTGGCCTGGCCGGTCTTGTTGTCGTTGGTGTGGGGGCGGGCGGCGCGTCGCGTTACTGGCTGGGCAAGATGGCCGATGCTGACGCGGGCCACGACTACGAGCTGATCGCCGCACCACTGGACGTTGAACTGGTGCCGGGGCACAAGACCGAAGCCTGGGCGTTCGGCCCGTCGGCGCCGGGCACTGAATTGCGCGTGCGTCAGGGCGAGTGGCTGCGAGTGCGCTTCATCAACCATCTGCCGGTGGCGACCACGATTCACTGGCACGGCATCCGCCTGCCGCTGGAGATGGACGGCGTGCCGTACGTCTCGCAATTGCCGGTGCTGCCCGGTGAATACTTCGATTACAAATTCCGCGTGCCGGACGCCGGCAGCTACTGGTATCACCCGCATGTCAGCAGCAGCGAAGAGCTGGGACGCGGACTCGTCGGACCGTTGATCGTCGAAGAGCGCGAACCGACCGGTTTCAAGTACGAAAAGACCCTGAGCCTGAAGAACTGGCACATCGACGAGCAAGGCAATTTCGTCGAGTTCAGCATTCCTCGCGAAGCGGCACGTGGCGGCACGGCGGGGCGGCTGTCGACCATCAACGGCGTGCCATCGCCGGTGATCGAATTGCCGGCGGGGCAGATCACCCGGGTACGTTTGCTCAACCTCGACAACACCCTGACCTATCGCATCAATATTCCCGGCGTCGAAGCGCAGATCTATGCGCTGGACGGCAACCCGGTCGAGCCGCGCCCTTTGGGCAAGGAATACTGGCTGGGGCCGGGCATGCGCATTTGCCTGGCGATCAAGGCACCGCCGGCCGGTGAAGAATTGTCGCTGCGCAACGGCCCGGTGCGTCTGGGGACTCTGCGCTCGGTGGCCAATAACGATGCACCGACCGAGTGGCCGAAAGCCTTGCCCGCCAACCCGGTGGCCGAGCCGGATCTGGCGAATGCCGAGAAACTCAACTTCAATTTCGAATGGGTCGGTTCGGTGTCGGTCAACGTCGACAACGGCAAGCCGCCGAGCCTGTGGCAGATCAACGGCAAGGCCTGGGACATTACTGACAAGACCTGCGCCGATCGGCCGATTGCCAGTCTGAAGCTGGGCCAGAGCTACATCTTCGAACTGAAGAACATGACCCAGTATCAGCACCCGATCCACCTGCACGGCATGAGTTTCAAGGTGATTGCGTCGAACCGGCACAAGATCACGCCGTACTTCACCGACACGTATCTGCTGGGCAAGAACGAGCGTGCACAAGTGGCGCTGGTGGCGGATAACCCGGGGGTATGGATGTTCCATTGCCACGTGATCGACCACATGGAAACCGGCCTGATGGCCGCCATCGAGGTGAAGTGATGCGCCAGATTCGCCCCGCTGCGATCATCGACCGTAGCCGTGACCGCGATTTCATGCGCGAAGCCCTGGCCCTTGCCGAGCAGGGCGCGGCGCTGGGCGAAGTGCCGGTCGGCGCGGTGCTGGTGCAGAACGGTGAGATTATTGGTCGCGGCTTCAACTGCCCGATCACCACCAGTGACCCGAGTGCTCACGCGGAAATGGTCGCGATCCGCGCTGCCGCGCAAGCGGTGAGCAACTATCGCCTGCCGGGCAGCACCCTCTACGTGACGCTGGAACCGTGCAGCATGTGCGCCGGACTGATCGTGCATTCGCGGATTGCCCGTGTGGTGTATGGCGCGCTGGAGCCGAAGGCCGGGATTGTGCAGAGTCAGGGACAGTTCTTTACCCAGGGCTTTTTGAATCACCGGGTGTTGTATGAGGGCGGGGTGCTGGCCGAAGAGTGTGGCGCGGTGCTGACCGAGTTCTTCCGTGCTCGCCGAGCAAAAAGCCCCTCACCCTAACCCTCTCCCAGAGGGAGAGGGGACTGACCGGGTTGGATGGGCGAGATCCGCCGACCTGAGTTATCGAGTCGAACTCAAGTTTCGAAGAGCCCCAATATCGGCTCCCTCTCCCTGGGGAGAGGGCTGGGGTGAGGGGGGAGTTCACCGCGGTGTTTGAAAGGTTGGATTACTTCTTCGCAACGATGACCGCCCGCATCGGCGCCGGCAGCCCTTCGATAGTCTTGCTGTGATCTTCCGGATCAAGGAAGTCGCTCAACGATTGATACTTCATCCACTCGGTACCACGCTGTTCTTCAACGGTGGTGGTGCTGACGTCCACACACTTCACATCGGTGAACCCGGCGCGGCGCAGCCACAATTCCAGTGCCGGCACCGACGGCAGGAACCACACGTTGCGCATCTGCGCGTAGCGATCTTCCGGCACCAGCACTTGATGCTTGTCGCCTTCAACCACCAGCGTTTCCAGCACCAGTTCGCCGCCCTTGACCAGGCAATCCTTCAGCGCCAGCAAATGCTCGATCGGCGAACGCCGGTGGTAGAACACACCCATCGAAAACACTGTGTCGAAGCCTTCGAGGTTCGGCGGCAGGTCTTCGAACGGGAATGGCAGGTGCCAGGCATTCGGCTCGGACAGATAACGCTGCACGGCCTGGAACTGGCAGAAGAACAGCCAGTTCGGATCGACGCCGATCACGCTGTCGGCACCGGCGCCGAGCATGCGCCACATGTAGTAACCGTTGCCGCAACCGACATCGAGGATGCGTTTGCCTTTCAGATCCAGATGCGGGGCCACCCGCGACCACTTCCAGTCCGAGCGCCATTCGGTGTCGACGTGTACGCCGAACAGGTCGAACGGCCCCTTGCGCCACGGCGACAGGCCCATCAGCGCGGTGCGCATTTGCGCGCGGGTTGCGTCGTCGCAGTCGGTGTCGAGTTTCAGGCCGTTGAGCAGATCGACTTCAGTCGGCGCAAGTTTCGGCAACGCATCTAGTGCACTTTGCCAACGCTCCAGATCGCCGTGGCCCTTCTCCATTTTCTTGTCGAGTTGCACTTGCAGGGTGTTGGCCCAATCGGCCAGCGGGGTGCCGGCCAGACGGCGGGCGAGGGGGGACAGATCAATCATGGCAAGGCAATCAACGAGGCAAAGTTAAGACACTGAAACCACGGCACGACTTTCGAGAACCCGGCGGCCAGCAGGCGTTCGCGGTGTTCTTCGAGGCTGTCGGGCTTCATGACGTTTTCGATGGCGCTGCGCTTCTGGGCGATTTCCAGTTCGCTGTAGCCGTTGGCGCGTTTGAACGCGACGTGTAGATCAGTGAGCAGCGCGTGTTCTTCGGCATCGTTGAAGCGCAGCTTCTCCGACAGAATCAGCGCGCCGCCGGGCAGCAGCGACTGGCGGATACGTGAGAGCAACGCAGTGCGCTGCTCGGGGGCGATGAATTGCAGGGTGAAGTTCAGCGCCACCACCGAGGCCGGTTTGAACTCGAGCGCGAGAATGTCGCCTTCGATCACTTCGACCGGCAGTAACTCCTGGAACATCGAATCCTGACCATTGAGGTATTCACGGCAGCGTTCGACCATCGCCGCCGAGTTATCCACCGCGATCACCCGGCAACCGTCGGTGCGCACATGACGGCGCAGGGCCTGAGTCACGGCGCCGAGCGAAGCACCGAGGTCGTACAGCACGCTGTTCGGTTGTGCGAACTGCGCCGCCAGCACGCCGAGGTTTTCGACGATGGTCGGATAACCCGGCACCGAGCGCTTGATCATGTCCGGGAACACCCGCACCACGTCCTCGTTGAAGGCGAAGTCAGGCACCTGGGCCATCGGCTGGGCGAAAATGCGATCGGGTTCTTTGCTCACGGCGGTTCCGGCGGTGTCGATGAAAAGGCCGGCATTTTAGCCAAAGTGGCGCTGGGTTGCTTGGGTTGTCTGATAAAGCGCCGCAAGCAAGCCTTAAGCACACACCTGTGGCGAGGGAGCTTGCTCCCGCTCGGCTGCGCAGCAGTCGAAAAACCTGATTACCGGATATACCTGAAGTATCTCGTGTGGCGATTTTGGGGTCGCTTCGCAACCCAGCGGGAGCAAGCTCCCTCGCCACAGGGGTTAGTGGGGTTTTTTGGAGAACGCGGAGGCCGTGATCCCCCACTGTCCGAGCCAGTAACTGAGGATGATCACGTACGGCGCGGCGTGAAACGGCGCCACAAAGCGATCAATGCCGATCACACTGTCGGAGAACACGAACGCCAGCGCCCCCGCCGCCGCCAGCAGCGCCGAACGCTTGGGCACATCGGTGCCGAGGCGGGCGAGGGCGCGCCAGAGCATGGCGCTGATCGCGGTGCCATAGACGAGCACTGGCACTAGCAACGGCCCGAGGCCACTGGAAATCAAAATCCCCAGCAGCACCGCGCCGACGCCGAGCGCGAGCACCAGCGGCAAAAGCGCCAGCCGTTTGCAGTCGCTGAGGTAAGCCTTGAGATACGCCAGATGCGCCACCAGAAACGCACCGAGGCCAAACACAAACAAATCACCCGGCCACGCCAGCAACACATCACCGAGCACAGAGAAAATCAGCCCCAGACTGATCCAGCGTCGATAGTCGCTGGGTGGCGCGTCGTGCAGCCAGCCGAGCAGTGCCAGCACCGGCAACGGTTTGACCAACAGGCACAGCAGCGCCGCATGGGTGCTCACACCGTAGAGAAAGGTCACCGCACCCATCAGCGCCAGAATCAGCCAGCCCACGATCAGTTCACCGAAATGGCGCAGTCGAAGGTTTCTGCCGGTTCAACTTCCGGTTCCCACGGCTGCTGCGAGGTCAGGCGCAGGCGCCCGGTGCCGGTGGCGAAGGCCTGAAAGCGCCAGGTGGAGAAACCGCCCGCACCGACCATGCCCGAATCTTTCGGGCTGCTGTAGACCTCGGGGCTGAGGGCATGCAGCACGCCGCCGGCCGAATCCTGAATGGCCCAGCGATAGCCCGTGGTCGGGTTGCTCGGCAGCATGACGATCAGGTTTTGTCCGTTGGTCAACTGCACGGGGCATTCGCTCTGGTTTTCCACGGTCACGTTCTGTTTTGGCTGCGTGGCGCAGGCGGCCAGCAAAGAGAGGGCGAGTGGGACGAACAGGCGAGTGGGGGACATAAGGTCAGCGGCTCCGACGTTGGCGACGAACGGCGAGCATAACTGAAGATGAGACAAAGTGTGACAGTCGGGCAGTCCAGTGTTGTCAGCACTGACGCCATCGCTGGCAAGCCAGCTCCCACAGGGATTGTGGTGAACACAGGATTTGTGAACACATCGAACACTGTGGGAGCTGGCTTGCCAGCGATAGCGGTAGATCTGGCGCTAAAGCTCTGTCAGAACAGCACCTTAGCCACATCCGCAAAGCGCTTGGCAAAGTGCACGGTAATCCCTTCCTTCAAGTAATCCGGCAGTTCCTCGAAGTTACCCCGGTTCGGTTCCGGCAGAATCAACTCAAAGATCTTCTGCCGCCGCGCCGCGATTACCTTCTCGCGCACCCCGCCAATCGGCAGTACATGCCCGGTCAGCGTCAGTTCGCCGGTCATCGCCACGCCTTTTTTCGGTGGCTGATTGCGGGCAAGCGAGAGCAGGGCACTGGCCATGGTCACGCCGGCGCTCGGGCCGTCTTTCGGTGTCGCGCCTTCCGGCACGTGCAGGTGAACGAAGGCTTCGTCGAAGAATTTCGCATCGCCACCGAACTGTTTGAGGTGCGAGCTGACGTAGCTGTAGGCGATCTCCGCCGACTCCTTCATCACATCGCCCAGTTGCCCGGTGAGTTTGAAACCGCGGTTGAGCGTGTGAATCCGCGTCGCTTCGATTGGCAGGGTCGCACCGCCCATGCTGGTCCAGGCCAGACCGGTGATCACGCCGGTGCCGGACAGCACTTGTTCGTTGCGGAACACCGGATGACCCAGCGAGGCTTCGAGGTCTTTCGGGCCAAGCTTGATCACCGCTTTCGGGTCTTCGATGAGTTTCATCACTGCTTTGCGCACCAGTTTGCCCATCTGTTTTTCCAGCTGGCGCACCCCGGCTTCACGGGCGTAACCGTCGATCAACGCCTTGAGTGCGCTGTCGCTGATACTCAGGCTGCCTTTGGACACGCCGGCCTTTTCCAGCAGTTTCGGCCACAGGTGACGCTTGGCGATGGCTACCTTTTCTTCGGTGATGTAGCCCGACAGGCGAATCACTTCCATCCGGTCCAGCAACGGCCCGGG
>Ga0153923_100541_pt1 | contig 11561 bp, 17 predicted proteins | sample TSNJ007MetaG_FD_104682 | JGI IMG/M metagenome (GOLD analysis project Ga0153923, IMG submission 104682) | Attine ant fungus gardens microbial communities from New Jersey, USA - TSNJ007 MetaG | ecosystem: Host-associated > Fungi > Mycelium > Unclassified | place: USA: New Jersey, Brendon T. Byrne... | reverse complement strand
ATATTCTTATCCAATTCAAAAACCCCCTCTTCCTTTTTCTTATTTTTCTGGTACATAAAGCGGCACAAAATCCGCCAGAAATTCCACCGTTAATGGTAATGCAGGTCCCTTGTCGCCATCGATCCGTGAGTAGATTTTTTTATCAGTCAATGGCTTCAGCTCAAGCTTATTGGTCTCTAAATAAGTCAGCGAATCAGAGTCCTTGAGACGTCCGGTAAAAATAAGCCGGATTAGCTGCAGTAATTTTCGAAAGCGCATATTATGCAAAATGCTGACGTGCAATTTGTCATAATCAGAATCGACATACGGTCTTCCGCCAACCGAATGTGTGGTCGTCGCCAAGGAGAACCAGACCTTTAGTTTTTCGTGATAATCATCAGCGATAATCTCTACAGGATATGACGTATCTTTTCCGATTTGTTTGATGGCTTTTAACGGATACACGATTAAGCCAAATTTTCGCTTTTCACTTTGTCGAACTTCATTAGAAATATCCGCAAACGCCCCAAAGGTAAGCGAGCTGATCACCGCTTTCTGCCGATCCTGACATGCCGCGATTCCCACTTGTTGTTGATGACCGGCGATGATCACGTCCATCGCCTCTTCTTCATCCATCGGTAAATGCCAGCGCTTGGCAAAATTATTGATCGTACCACTAGGAATAATCCCCAATGGTAATGCTTTACCGGCCTGAACAAATGCCGTGCCAACGATATTTAGCGAACCATCGCCGCCGATCGACACGATTCCGTCGAACTTATCGACTGCTTCTTTTACTGTCTTGACTGCTTTTTCTGGGTCTGGTGCTGTTAAAAAATCAGCTGAATGACCGGCTTGTTCAAATTTCTCCCGCATTTTTTGAGCTAACTCTTCTGCGTTTCCATCCCCAGCATTAGGATTAAAAAAAATTCCATAATGCATCTTTTCACCTTCATTCAATCACTTTTAAAGTTACTCTAATATACTAATTACTCTACCTTTTCTATTTTACTTTATCATTTTTAACCCGAAAAAACTGTTTTAACGAATTAATTTTTTATAAAATGATTGCTTTTACTTTTATTCTTAAAAAAAACTGCTATGATAAAGCAAAGAAAGGGTTGAGAAAAATGTTTGAACCAACTAAACCGCGACGCAGCGAGGTCCCTTTTGATGTAATTCCTGAACATATGCAGCAGGAGATTTGGCATATGATTTTCATGCGCCCAATGAAAGGATTGCCCCTCACTTCACCCCAACGGTTTCATTTTTTTAAAAACAAAATCGCGCGGACTCTAAGTGTCGTATACTCCCAAAGTGAGCCCTATTTTTCTGATGGAATCACCGCACCTTATGTTGAAGCTTATGAAGAAATAGAATTTCCCAAGGTCATGTACGTCTATGACGATGGGACTGAAATGATTATGACACTCGACGAAAAAAACGTCTGACGTTGGTCAGACGTTTTTTGTGTGCTTATTTTACGACCATGACATTACACGGTGCCTGATTCACCACATAAGCAGTCGTTGAACCCACGAATAATAACGACAAAGCGCCTAGTCCGGTGGCCCCCATCACGATCAAATCAGTACCTAATTTTTCTGCCAACTCTACGATCTCACGCTTAGGATTGCCGGCGATGATTTGAGAAGTCAGATGGACCTCCGCTTCTTCTGCCACACGATGATTTTCCAACTCGGTGATAATATTCTGGGCTTTTTCATGGACCTCCTGCATCAATGGAAACGAATTTCCTCCAGTTGTCCCGGTAAAACTAGCCGTATCAATCACGGTTGCCAAGGTCAGCTTCCCTTTATTTCTTTTTGCGATATTGATCGCCTCGTCAAAGGCCTTTTTGGATTGTTCAGAACCATCCACAGCAACTAAAATATTTTTATATTCATCAACCATTTTTACCGCCCCTTTCATTCCTAGTTTATCATCTCAACACGCGTTCGAAAAATAAAACAAACGGTTCTCCTCGTTTTTTTAATTTTATGAATGCTTAAAACTGCTTTAAAGAAGGTTCTAAAAATTGTTCTTTTCGCTTCAAGGTGCTAAACTTTCTTCAACCAACTGATTAAAATATATTTTAACCGAGTAAGGAGCTTCTACAATGAACAAAATACAACGAAGAAAAGCCCATCTCATTATCCATAGTGCTTCTACTGCCGCCGCAGGTGTTGGCGCAGGCATGGCACAGCTGCCGTTTCCAGACGCGACCGTCTTATTACCGATCCAAACGGCTATGGTGATCGCTTTGGGTAAAGTTTTCCATATCAAATTGGAACAAGGTGCCGCTAAAGCATTGGCTACTCAATTCTTAGCGCAAAAAGCCGGTCAAATGACCGCCCGCTTTTTAGCCGGAAAGCTTCCAGTCGCCGGTAACATCGTCAACGGCTCCACCGCTGCCGCTATTACCGAAAGCTATGGCTGGATGATCGCTAAGGAATTCTCAGAGGACTTCGAGAAAAAAGTCAAAGTATAATATTTTTTTAATTACTTCTGAACAACTTCCAAAATTATATGCGCTTCGCTATACTAATAAGCGTGGATGAACTTGGTGTTTTACTCGTTCAATGAAGTAGTCCGCATTTAAGACAGAGGATTGGGGTTCGATTCCCCGCGTCCACGTATACTAATTTTAAGGAAGCTGATCAGCTTCCTTTTTTGTTATCCAAAAAACCAGTTTTTTAGATTCGATTTAAGTTTATTCCCTTACGCAGAAAAAAATCTCTGAAAAGGGCGTTACTCATAAGACAACATGAAAACAAACTGAATTAGGGTAGTTGCCAGACAGGTGCGCTGAAAAGAGATGGGCTTATCAAAGAGAGACTTTCGTTTCTTTTCATAAGGAATAAATCACTCTCCTGAACCTTGATAATATCCTGCGGTGTCGGTTCAAAGGAATGATTTTCCGCGCATGATCCCAGTGCCCAGTCTAAAAAAGATGCGAGCGAACCATTTGCAGAGGCATAGTAGACTAAGGAATCGGACATAAAGTCAGTCGCGGTATACACTTTCAGGACGAATTCATTGACCGCATATTTTATGGCAGTAGCGCAAGCAATACAATCCCCCACAGGCTTTGTTCCAATGTGAAAAATCTCGGGTTCAATGCCCTAAGTAATGTCTTTTATATCTCACACAATACTGTGAATATTCATCCTTTGCTGTGGGGCTTCCGTTCCCAGAATAACTTTCATAATGAATTTCCGTTCCCCGCACCTTTTTTACCGGGATGATTCTGTCGCAACTTTGGCAGGATTGATTTGTAATTGTGTATAAACAAGATGGTTGTCAATAATGTTGCGATAAGATCTGTCAGTGGTTGGGAATACCACAGACCATCGGTTCCCATGACCAACGGCAGAAAATATATCGTGGCTGCGGATATGAATATCTGATATGAAATGTTGAGAAAAATAGCCGGTTTTGCCTTGCCTGTCATCATCATAAATCCTGAACCCGCCGCTACAAATAAGGCAAGTGGCAACAAGATTGTAAACTTCCGCAGTCCTCCTACCGCTATGGTGGCTAGAGCAGTATCTTTTATAAAAAGGTTAATCCAAAAGTGGGGGAATACCTGTGCGAGGACAAGGCCCACTGTCAAAATACCCGCCTGCCAGATGACTGATAGCTTTAATATGTCAAATGTCCGCTTGTAGTTTTTCTTTGCGAAATTATACCCCACAATAGGCTGAAAGCCCTGCCCAAGACCATACACACCCATCATAAAAAGTTGAAATACAGAACGGATTGCTGTCATGGCTCCAACATAAACCTCACCGCCGTAAAGCATGAGGGAATAGTTTCCTATCAACTGTGCCACACTCACCGACAACTGATTCGCACAAGGCACGATACCAATTTTTACGATGGATTGTAAAGTGGAAATGCTTGGCCGCAGTGCTTTCATGGAAAGACGCAGAGTAGGCTTGCCCTTCCAAAAATAGAATACGCCCAGAGCCGTAGATACGGCTTGCGAGATGACGGTGGCAATGGCCGCTCCCTGTATCCCCATATCCGCCCCAAATATCAGCACAGCATCCAAAATAATGTTGAGAATACACCCTGCAATGGTGATGACCATCGAGAACGTCGGACTGCCATCCGAGCGTATGATGATAGGAAATACAAAGCTGAACATGCTAACAACAGTACCGAGCACAATCGTATTGATATAACTTGACGCATATGGTGCCGATTCTCCTGTGATTTTCAAAACCTCGAAAATCTGAGGCTTCCATGAAAAAAATAGCACAGCAATGATTACGCTGGTGACAAACACATAGGTAATCGCATTTCCGACGGCTCTCTCTGCTTCGTCCTTTTTTCCTTCTCCAAGGCGTATTGAAATGGTAGAGGCCGCACCAAAGGCAAATAGTGCGGAAAGCGCCATAATAATGGTGGTTATAGGGGCCGTTAATCCTACGCCCGTAAGACCAAGCACCCCGGCATCTGGGAGATGTCCAATGTAGATTCTGTCCACCATTTGGTAAAGCGCGCTGACGATAAGACTAAGTGTAGCGGGTATGGCATATTGTGCCAGCAATTTGCCAACAGGCTTTTTCTCTAAATCATTGATCTTATCCATGTAGACCTCCTAATATATATAATAGACATTCAATATCCTTAATTACGGTATAGAAAAGAGGATCACTTTTCTACTACATCACAAAGTTTATTTTGACGCAACTAATCCTCCATCAATTGATTAGTTTGTGCCATGACCCTGCGAATGCCACACTCGCTATCCTCATCTGTGTGCGTGGCACAGGTAAAGAAACTTGTATTGTCCTCTACCGTCCGTATGACATCAAAAAAGAATATAGTATCAGGTGCTTTGTTGAGAATATAACTGCCTTTCACACCGGATGTTGAGCCAATAATTCCGACTTTAGAAAACGGCTCATACATAACCAATATATCACGGATATTGAATATCTGTGATTATAATCTCTTTCCCGCTGAATAGCAATAGGAAAATCAATCTTTACAAGAACAACTCAGACAAAAGTTTGCGGCGTATTTTTTACGCACATGTTTGGCATTTTTTCAATTGTTATAGGAATTGAAAAAAAGTTTACTGCATGTTTAGCAAAATCGATTTCAAAAATTGTAATAGTTACGAGAGGGGAATCACTTATGAAAAACCGAAAGCGCAATGTCCGACTTAAAAAAATCGGAAACAACATAAACCAAACTGGTAGCCTGTATGTAGCCGATGTCGATGAAATCACACAGCTTTTGGTTGGAGGAAATCGGAACGACAGTTGTGGGGCTATTTTTGAGCTCTTGCGAAATAGAGTGGTTTGGATACTTCCCAACAAGCATAGGAAACAGCTGTCACCGTTACAGGAGCTTATTCCAACCAAATCAGTTTAGCTGATTGTAGTAGCTTAAGTGTCACTTCGATCGATCGCACCGCCTTTGATCAGTATTTTCAGCTAGCAACCGTGTTTACCAATAAAAGTACGGCCACTGAAAATACCGAAACTAGTGAAAGTGTCACTGAAGTCAAATCTAGCAGCGGCAATACTAATCAAGCCCCAATTTCCAACAGCAAAAGCTTTCTTCCCTGGCTGGTTTTAGGAGGAGTCATTATCGTAGCTGGAGTTCTTATTCTTAACAAGTTCAGAAGACGAACAAAACGAAGACACTAATAAATGATAAAGGATCACTCATCATGAGTGATCCGATTTTTTAATATACGCTGTTGCTTAATAAGCTTTCTCCTTTTTCAGATAAGAAGAAAAATCTAAACTGATTTTTGATAGATCCATTGCTATCAAATATGTTGCCTTGAATTAAGCCGTGTTTCTTTAATTCAGCCAGGCTGTCATCAAATTCAGCTTTTGAGATTTTGAAAAACTGATGGGTCAAGTTGCTAAAGTTTTTGTTAGCTATTTCATTCAGAATATAATACTCTAAATCCTTTATTTTCATGCTACACCCCCTTTCTGGAGGATCATAATAACACTTTTCAAATAAATTTGAGATTTATTTCACAACTTTTTTCTTATAAAAAAGAATTCTTATTAAATTAACAGTCTAACTCTAACATCTTGTTAGGATATCACCATTACTTTATAAACAAATTGCAACTTTTTTTATTTTAGCCCTTTGAAAATCAAATCCCCCCTAAAAGACCTATTTTCTCCACTACTATTAAGTTTCAGTTTGCCTATTTTCTTCCAGCGTCTTTCGTATCGACTAATTATAATTTATTTTTACTTTACGGGACTTTACTTCTGCCCTTCAATACGGTAGCATTCCTGTTGGTAACAGTTTTTCTGTTAGAAACACTGGATAAAAAGGATTTTTTATATGAAAAAATTTTATGCTTGGCTCTATCGCCAACCTAGGCACATCATCTATCGAATACTGATCATTTTTTGCCTGCTGTTTTGGCTGGCGATCTATTTTATCTTAAGGTAATGATTTAAAAAGAAACTTCCATTGTAGTGGAGGTTTCTTTTTCTTTTGGCGTATTTTATTTAGAGAAAAAAATTCAGCTTTCTACTTTACTTTACGAACAAATGTTCGTATAATAATTTTGAGGTGATGACCATGTCAATGATTAGTCCAGATTCTGTTGAAATTTTTTATCGAACTTATGATTCCTTAGTAAAGGACTCGTTGCCGCTAGCATTATTTTTGAACCAAATTACCACTAAGATGGATGAAGAAAATCGTGATTACTTTGTTATCCCTGCCAAAAAGACCGGTCGCAAGAAAGATATTTGTTTTCAGTTTGAACGTAAAGACAATGAGCTCGTTTTCAAAGGTATCCATACGAGGAGGAAGGCCGATGGAATCTCTTAAAGGAACCGTAACAAAAATGAAGATCGTTCAGTTTTCACAGCAGCCGTTAGTCTATTTTCAATTAGCAGGTACGAATTGCTTGATCGCTGCTCATTCACTGAATTTTCTCGCAGATGTCGAAAACGGCATGAAGATCGTCGTTCTCGGAAAACGCAATACCCGCGGACAATTGATTATCGCCAAATACGCCGTCTTAGGGAAAACCAAACTCATGAACGACTTTCAAACCTATCAAACAGCAAGCTAAAAGCCAGCACAAAAATTGTGCTGGCTTTCTTTTTTTATCTATCGAACTACCATCACGTTACAAGGAGCGTTGTTTACAACATAGGCTGTTGTTGATCCCAATAATAAACGTGAAAATGTGCCTGTTCCAGTGGCACCCATTAGAATCAAATCAATCTTTTCTTCTTCGGCGTGTGTAACGATTTTGGCTTTGGGGTTTCCTTCGTCAATAATTGAGGAATACGAGATATCATCTGGAATCATTTCTTCTAAAGATTCTACGATGGCTCCAGCTGATTTCCTCGATTCTCTGACAATGTGATCTACGGCATAAGGTTCGGACCCTAGATGATTAGTGTCGGCTACGATCAAAATATACAAATGTGCATCGTTTCTGCGTGTGACTTCGATTGCTTCTTGAAATGCTCGACGGGCCTGCTCGGACGAATCTACTGCAACAAGTATTTTTTTGTATGACTCTTTCATGGTAAGTCCCCCTTTCCTTATTCTATTTAATTGTAAGCCCAGTCACATAAAAATATCAAGCGCTTTCATATTTTTGGGTTTTCTTTTCTAAGCAAGAAAAAAAAGCACCTTGATTAACAAGGTGCTTAAAGGGGATGCTAGTCAAATAAAACTAGCTAAGAAAGATTGAGAGAGGTCTTCCTCATAATCATATTTTAACAGATTTTTATCTCATTTTGGTGATTTTTTGAATTGTTTTTTTAACATTTTTAAATTTATTCTGAATGTTACTAAATATTTTCATTCCACTAAAATGTCTATTTTTTATAATTAACGCGATTTAAAATTATCAAAATAGTTATTTCGGTGCAGTTAGGCTATTTTAAATCGTACAAAAAATCCTTGCAGTCATTAACTACAAGGACATCATCATTTAACTTTGATACATTTTTCACAAAAATAGCGAAAAAATTAAAGCTTCACATATTCTAATTCAAGTCCTTTGGCATCATTTTTCATGGCCACTTGATATGCGGTAGTCAAGGTCTCTATCGTCGCAGGGTCCAACGCCAATTTCATAAAATTCGGCAAATCTAGTTTTTCTACATCTGTTTCCTGCTGTGTAACTAAAGGCTGCATCATTTTAGCAAAGCCGCCTGTGATTGAAATATTTTGTTTCTCGCAACGAATTGCATCTCTTAACTCCATCGGATTCGCAACTACTTTTTTCATTCCCGTCACCTCTTCTTTTTTTTGATCATAGCACAGCATTTATCATAAATCAATGATTTTGTGAAATAAAACACAAATTTTCTTTTGAGCTTTTCTGGTATACTTTTAAAAAAGGAGCGAAAGCCATGAACAATGATTTACAAAGAAAACAGCGCGGATGGGTTGAAAACAGTGAACTATCTGCTTACAAAAATAAATCAAGCGACGAGTTATCCGCCCTGCTTTTTTCCGAAAACTCCGTAGAACGAACGATCGCCGCAAAGCTGATCCCTCTCACTTGTGAAATATCGGACATTCTGCTGAGTGTCCTGAAAAACGAGCCGGCATTATACACTCGATTGGCGCTAACTGAAAAACTAGAAAGCGGCGAGCAAACGACGGCCTTGCGAATGATTGATTTTCTCGCAGCCATCGGAAATAACCAGCACCGTACGCCAATTGCACCGTCAAAAAAGAAATCCTTTCCTTTGCCAAGAGATCTGATTGCTCGTTCATTGGGACGAATGAATCCAGAAATTTTTCCGACATTACTGGAGGCCGCAGAACAGCTGCCATCCTCACAGTTAAGCGAGCTGATCGATGCGATCGGTTATATGGCCTATTATCATCCGACATTAGCAACGGTAGAAAATTATCAGCGGCTTTTACAAATAAAAAAGGTCCACAGCAATGAATCCTTGATCCAATGGAAATTCCTGATTTGTTTTTCCGCCTTTCCACAAAGTACCGAACTACTACAAAAGGAAGAACAATTTGCAGATGAAGCACAACGTTCATTGAAGCTGCTAGCATTAAAAAAGGATTGAGCACTCGCTCAATCCTTTTACTTCGTATAATACTGAATAATCTGACACAGAGCTTCTGTAGCGCCGATTCCGCTTTTTTCATCATAATATTTAGTGAAGCGTTCATCAGCCAAATAAAGTTCGCTTAAATTTTTGTGCGCTTCCGCTGTGTATTTTTTCCAGCTGAATTGCAGCCACAATCGGTGTAGTCCAAAGATTTCTTCTGCTAATGTACTGGGTAATTCGCCGGCCTCTAAATATTCCGTCAGCTTCTTGAATAATGTCGCTTCGACTTCCTCCATTTTTAGGTAGTCGCGCTCACTCATCTCCAACCATTTTTGATTCGAATCCTCGACCGTATCTTCTCCGTATTTTTCACGAATCTCTTCGCCATAGTTTTCTTCATTTTCCAGTACAGCTTTCTGTTTGAAGGCTTCAAATTTTTCTTCTGTGGTCATTTCGATTTCTCCTTTGTAATAAAGTAATGTCTGGTCGAGAACTTTTAGCAGATCATCCAATTCTTTGCGTTTTTTTACCACTTCATCTCGTTGCTCCAGCAATGTTTGCTGGATTTTCTCGGCTGGTCGTTCAAGTAATTCCTTGATGGTTTTCAACGGAACACCAAATGAGCGGTATAATAAAATTTGCTGCAAACGATCGACTTCTTTTTCGGTATACATGCGATAACCCGCCTCGCTAAAAAAAGCCGGCTTCAATAATTTGCGTTCATCATAAAATCTCAATGTTCGCGTGCTTACACCAGAAAGTTCGGCAATTTGTTTAATTGTATAATTCATCTTTTTCCTTCTATCTTCTATTGAATTCATTTGTTTACAGCCTCTCGACAAAAATAGCTTACACCTTGACGCAACGTAAAGGTCAAAGGAAATTTCTTCATTAGTCCTTATTTTACGACCATCACATCACAGGGTGCATTATTCACGACATAATCAGTGGTCGATCCTACTAGCATGCGTTCGATTGCCCCTTTACCAGTTGCCCCCATGTAAATCAGATCGATCTTGTAGGTTTCCGGCAAATCAAAACAAAGCGCCTTTTTTGGACTTCCCACGCAAGTCACCATTTGCTTATTATAGTAATCAATTCCGGCAACTTCTTTCTCCAGTAATTTGATGGCCGCCTGCTTTTCTTCTTCAATAATCTGGGAAACCGGCGTTGCACTGTGGATTAACATTGCCGAATTGTTCACAACTTGAGCGATGTACAAGCGAGCATTGTTTCTGCGTGCAGCCTCCACAGCTTCCATTAGCGCCTGATGTGCTTGTGGCGAACCATCGACTGCAGCTAAAATATTATAATAGCGTTCATTCATTGCGTCTTCCCCCTTTGATTGCTTTATTTCAGTATAGCAAGTCAAAAATCATTTGTAAGCTTTCTCTTGATTCAAAAGCTTTTTATATCAATGTTAAAAATGGGTTTTAAACAGCAAAAAAGCCACTGGGAAATGATCCAAAGTGGCTTAATAGCTTAATTCTTCTCTAAGTAAAGTGACTGCTGATCAGAATCTTGATAAATTTTTTCTAAATCCGACCAATTGACTGCGCGATTTTGATACCCATATGGATCATTGACATACACGATACTTTTCTCGCGATCAAAACCGGTGATTACTGCCGCATGGATTAGCGGTGTAACGTACATACTGCCTTGATCCGTCTCCCATAGCAGCCAATCATCATCGGTTGGCACTTGAAAATCTACCGTAGCTACGATCCAGACTGGTTTGCCGCTGGCGACGACATTGATCATTTTATTGAAGGAGTTTTTCTTACCGGCAACGACACGGTACTCATCACCTACATATTCCTTGGCTAATTTCGCGATTGGCTCAACAGCAACTCCCATCGCCTCATCTCCGCCAGTAATATCTCCAACAAAACCTAAATGAGGATTTCCTTGATTTCCGGACTCGGTAAACAAAGGCTGATAATCCAGCTCGTCAGCTAATTCATTTTTATTCGTGTCATAGCCATAATATTGTAACAGCATCGACAGCGAGGTAACTTCACAGCCGTTTTCCAATGCGTCCCCGTCAAATTGGTTTTCTAAAGGAACATCCATGACTATTTTGTTTTTTTGCTGCGGTTGTTCGATTAAATCCGCGATTTCATTGCTAAGCTTATTTTTTCCTTTTACTAAGTAAATTCCGCTGCCGATCACCATAATAGAAATCAGCAGTATAACAATTCTTTTTTTCTTCATCTTTTCACCTAAACATTAATAGTCCAACGAGAAGTATACGGTCTTTTCAAAAATGCCTCAAAGAATAAACCTTAACTTAGCGGATTTTTAATATTTGTTCTATTAAACAACAAGCATTAAGGATTTTCTAAGTTTTTTACGGTTACGAACTTTTTGTTAGTAAACATTGAAAAACTTTGCTATATTAGTATTGGAATTTCGTTATCAACGTAATAGTTGCCTTTCGTAACATGAAGAAAGGAGAATGATTATGACATTCGATAACACAAACGTGCAATACCGTGTCACATTGAACACTGATTTGAATCTTTTTATCGTCTT
>Ga0153923_100539_pt1 | contig 11617 bp, 8 predicted proteins | sample TSNJ007MetaG_FD_104682 | JGI IMG/M metagenome (GOLD analysis project Ga0153923, IMG submission 104682) | Attine ant fungus gardens microbial communities from New Jersey, USA - TSNJ007 MetaG | ecosystem: Host-associated > Fungi > Mycelium > Unclassified | place: USA: New Jersey, Brendon T. Byrne... | reverse complement strand
CCCGGATTCCGTCCCGGTATCCAAGTTCTAATCGGGATTTCGCCCCCTCTGCGGCAAAATCCAGCGTACCATCGAAGAAATCGCCGATGCTGACCGAAGGAGAAAAGCAGAGAAACTCCGCTCCCGGATACTGCTCCTTCGGCACCACCGCATGGTCTGACAGGGTTATCGTAATCAGCTTCCGGTATCCCTTCTCATATAAGGGACGAATGGGAAGATTATCCTGTACACCGCCATCTATATACTCTTCCCCCTGAAAAGTCACCGGCGGATAAACCCCCGGCAAAGCAGAAGTAGCCAGCAGTAATGCTTTCATTTCTTCCGTGCTTTTATTATTTAAGAGAAAATACCGGCATTTCTCATCAGACTTACGGCAGGCATCCACAAAGATTGCCGGTCCTCTCTCCCTAAACTGTTCCAGATGAAAGTTCTCCTCGATCAGGGTGAGAAGACCCTCTCTGCTGTACATCCCTGGCTCATCCGGCTCCACGTCCATAAACTGCAGCGGAGAAATTTCTTTCCAGATTCGTTCTGCCTTCGCCAGATCTCCATCCGCGATTAAGACCGCATTCAGACCTCCCACCGATGCTCCGGATATCACTCCGATCTGTTCTGCAATTCCCATTTCGCGCAGAGCCTTCCAAACACCGATCTGGTAAGCGCCTTTACCGCCCCCTCCGGCCAATACCAGCCCATAGGGCTTCTTCGGATCCACCATCTTACATCTTTCCTTTCCGTATCAGAACCTTTTCCATCAGCAGCAGGAATGTCAGCAGAACACCTGTCGCAACTCCCATTAACGGCACCAGAAATTCAACCAGGCGCAGGGTCAGCGGCACCAGGGAAAACACATTTCCCAGAAACAGCACCGCCAGCGAAAAAGCGGCACACATGCCGCCAAACAGCAGCATATGCACGAAGTTAAAGGGAATACACACCTTAAACAGGATTAACAGGCCGGTATACCCGATAATGATGGCAGCCATTGTCGAAACCTCTTCCGCAGCCAGCTGGAAGCGGATCGCTACCAATATCAGCAGAATAATGCTGGTCACATTCGTCATGGCGCCGGGAATGGACTTTTTAATAATATTAATCATAAAGTGTCCCTGAATCCTCTCTGAATTCGGCTCCAATGCCAGGATAAAAGAAGGGATGCCAATGGTGCAGGCGCTGATCAATGTGAACTGGATCGGCTCCAGCGGATATCCTGCCGAGACGAAAATAAACAGGATCGCAGTAATGGTGCTGAAAATCGTCTTCGTCAAAAACAGGGAAGCCGAACGCTGCAGGTTATTAATCGAACGCCGTCCTTCTCCTACAATATAAGGCATTGAGGCAAAATCCGAATCCAGCAGGACAATCTGGCTGACATTCCGGGCGGCATCGCTGCCGGAGGCCATCGCAATGCTGCAGTCGCTTTCCTTTAAGGCCATAACGTCATTGACACCGTCTCCCGTCATCGCCACCGTATGCCCCTGTCCTTTTAATGCCTTCACCAGCTGAAGTTTCTGTTCCGGTGTCACACGCCCGAAGACCGTATACTGCCCTGCTGCCTGCCGTACATCCTCTTCCGTCTTAAGGGATGTGGCATCTACCCACCGATCCGCATTCTTCATCCCCGCCTTCTTCGCAATACTGGCCACGGTTATAGCATTATCGCCGGAAATCACCTTCAGTTCTACCCCCTGGTCTGCGAAATACTGCAGCGTATCCTTTGCACTTTTACGAATCTTGTCACTGATCCGAACAATTCCCAGAGGAACCAGTCCTGCCGGCAATGCCTGCCCCTGGAAGGGTTCCGGGCTGGCCGCCAGGACCAGGATCCGCTGTCCTTTCGCAGAGGCTTCTGCGACCAGAGAGCGGATTTCTGCAAAGCGCCCTCCCAATACAAACTCCCCGGCTCCCATTACGTAGGAACCTTTGCCGGGGAAAAAGGCACCGTTCCATTTTCTGGCAGAGGAGAAGGGGATCGTTACCGATGCCTTCCAGTGTGCGCTATTGTCTTGGCTGCAGTATTGCTGCAGCGCCTTACCGGTGGGGTTATCCTCCTGAAGGGCATATACCAGCGCAGACATAGCCTGTCTAAGGTGCTCTTCCGTCGTGCCGGGCAGCGGCTGGATTCCATCCACCTGCATCGTCCCTTCCGTAATAGTTCCGGTCTTGTCCAGACACAGTACATCAACCCTGGCCAGTGTCTCAATCGAATACAGCTCCTGCACCAGCGCATTCCGGCGGCCTAGGCGCATGACGCCGACAGCCAGCACTACACTGGTTAGAAGTACCAGCCCTTCCGGAATCATCCCCACCAATGCCGCCACCGTCGAAATGACCGCCTCCTGTATAGAAATATCCAATGACCCATGCTGGTTAATAAACAATGCAATTCCTACCGGAAGGACAATGACTCCAATGCCCTTGACGATCCGGTTAATTCCATCCATAATCTCAGAAGTAGGGCGTTTTAAATATTTTGCACGATCCGTAATCTTCGCCGCATAATTATCGGCTCCTACGTGCTCCACACGTGCCAGGCAGTTCCCTGCCACCAGAAAGCTGCCGGACATCAGATGGTCTCCTTTGTATTTCACCACAGGATCGGATTCTCCGGTAATTAGGGCTTCGTTCACCTCACACTCGCCTTCCATAATTACGGCATCTGCACAGACCTGATTGCCGCTGTGAAGACTCATCCGGTCATCCAGCACCAGATTGCAGACCGCAATCTCCCGCGTCTGTCCGTTGCGGATTACATGCGCCTTCGGCGCCGCAATCAGTGATAAGCGGTCAATCAGACGCTTGGCACGCACCTCCTGAATGGTTCCGATTAATACGTTACAGAAAATAACGCCCATAAATAAGCCGTTTTTGGGAGATCTCACAAGGAAAACGCAAAGAGCCAGAGCGATATTCAAAATATTAAAGGGCGTGATAATATTGGTTCTAAGAATCTGGCCAATACTCTTTGTCTTGACTTCTTCCGAACCATTTACCTGTCCTTTTCTTATTCGTTCTTCTACCTGGGCTGTTGTCAGCCCCTGGTCATGCTCTTGTAACTTTGAATCCATTCAGGAACCTCCTATTTAAAAGAATGCGCTTTTGCGCATTCTCGCGCCGAGCGCGGTCGCTTGCGACAAATTTCATCTTGCGCGAGTGCGTATCCCCCGGAGGGTTTTTCATCTTATAGGAAGCAATTTCCTGTAAGATGAAAGAGGCCGCCGCAAACACCTGTCCGCCCTCCAGAATAAGGCCTGGATAACCGGACAGGATTTTGCAGCAGCCTCTATAAATCCTCTCTCTATTCGTTAGAAGCAGAAGTCTCTTCCGTAGTCTCCGCCTCTGTGGCCTCCGTGGTCTCTTCCGTGGTCTCCGCCTCTGTGGCCTCCGTGGGCTCTTCCGTGGTCTCCGCCTCGGTGCCCTCCGTGGTCTCTGCCTCCGTGGCCGCTTCCGTCGTCACTGCCACATAGATCTTGCCGCCTCCCACTGTAATGTCATCCCAGCAGCTTTTCACTTCAAAAGCCGGAGCAGATTCTGTCCACATAATATATATGGCATTGAAATGCTCTTCCCGCTTTTTATCGATTACTTCTTTCACCTTAGTGGCGGTTGCCTCCGCATCCAGATCCGATGTACACTTCACCACATACCAACAATCATTCTCCACATCCTGGAACATCTGGGTCTCACCGGTCTTCATGACAACACCATTCGTGTACAGCAGTGCCGTATTCTCCGGATCCACCTTCAGATAACTGCTCGTCTGGCTGGTAACGCCAAGCTCCGCTGAGAATGCGGAAAACTCCTCTCCGCCGTTTAAACGCTCATAAACTGCATTTGCCAGATCTTCATTAAAGAGTGTACCGGCTTCAATCTCCTCTTCCGTCGCTTCATGAGCCGATACCTTCACATATTCCAGCGTAAACATCTGGGACTCTTCCTCCGTAGCGGAAACGTCCGCAGACATTTTCACCGCATCCCAAACCTTTACGGCCAGTGCGTTCTTCTCCAGCCATTCCGTAATCTTTGCATCGTCCGCATCGGAATAATTCTTAAATTCTTCTGCAAAACCCTCCCGGAACGCGGTAACCGCCTGTGCGATCGTCTCTTTATCGGCATCGGTCAGTGTAACATTATACTCCTCCGCATGATCTGCCAAAATCCGGGTCTGCAGAATCTGAGCCATAATCATCTCCTTCAGGTACTGGCCCATAGTCTGTCCATCATTCTGGCTGGGAGCCTTCCACATATCCGTATAACCAAAGTACTGCTCATACATGTCCCAGTAATAGCCCTCCTGGGCCCACTGCGTATAACGCAGCATGAAATTTGCTTCGTCCAGATAAATATTTTCACTGCCATATGTGGCCGCGACAGTCGTCGGGTAGTCCGCCGCCTTTGTTCCACATCCTGCCAGAATACCTGCCCCTAACACAATTGCCAGCAGCGCAGTGACTGTTCCTCGTAACTTTTTCATGGTTTCCTCCAAAATTTCGTAAATTACAATAAGTATTATTATAATCCCTTTTTACTCTTCTAGCAACAATTTTATCCCATTTAACAGAATTTTCACCGTTTCCAACAGCTTTTCCGTATCCGTGATCTGTTTTCTCCGGTCCGTATAGGTAAAAACAGGCTCCTCCCCGGCTGTCACTTTCAGGTCTCCCCGGTGGCCCTCTACGAAGCCCGGAATCCGAGCCGGATCCACCGGTGCTCTTCTATACATCACAAAGCGCAGTTCTTCTCTGTTACCGGACAGCTCCGTTACATAAGTCTCGTGTGCCATCGCCTTCAGACGGGCTACCCGCAGCAGGTTCTGAACCGACCTTGGCAGCTCGCCGAACCGGTCAATCAGCTCATCCTGCATATCCATATAGTCCTCATCGGACTCCACGGCGGCAATCCGCTTATAGACACTGATCTTCTGTGCCTCGTTCCGGATATAATCTGCCGGGATAAAAGCATCCAGACCCAGATCAATGGTCGTATCGAATTCTTCCTGCTGTCTGGCTTCCCCCTTTAACTCTTTTACCGCCATACCCAGCATTTTACAATATAGGTCATAGCCCACAGACTCCATATGACCGTGCTGCTCCGCCCCCAGAAGATTCCCGGCACCGCGGATCTCCAGATCCCGCATGGCAATTTTGATACCGGAGCCAAGCTCCGTATATTCCCGGATGGCCTGCAGACGCTTCTCCGCCACCTCTTTGAGCATCTTATTCCGGCGGTACATTAAGAAAGCGTAGGCGGTCCGGCTGGATCGGCCTACCCGGCCCCGAAGCTGGTAAAGCTGGGAGAGTCCGAAGCGGTCCGCATCATGGATGATAATGGTATTGACGTTGGATATATCCAGTCCTGTCTCAATGATCGTAGTGGACACCAGCACATCAATCTCCCCATTAATAAAATCCAGCATAATCCGTTCCAATTCTCTTTCCCGCATCTGCCCATGGGCAGAAACCACATTCGCATCCGGCACCAGAGCGGCAATATGGTTCGTCATCTCGCCAATGGTCCGAACCTGATTATAGACATAATAAATCTGACCGCCCCTGCCAAGTTCACGGGAAATGGCCTCCCGCACCAATTCATCGTTGTATTCCATTACATAAGTCTGAATCGAAACCCGGTCCATGGGAGCCTCCTCCAGCACGCTCATATCCCGAATGCCGATCAGACTCATATGCAGCGTTCTGGGAATGGGTGTCGCCGTCAGGGCCAACACGTTTACATCTTTCTTCAGTTGTTTGATCTTCTCTTTATCGGATACCCCGAACCGCTGCTCTTCATCGGTGATCAGCAGACCCAGATCCTTAAACCTCACATCCGCCGACAACAGGCGGTGTGTTCCGATTACAATGTCTGCCGAGCCTTTTCCTAATTCTTCTACGGTCTGCCTCTGTTCGGCAGCCGTACGGAAGCGGCTTAATAACCGGACCTCCACCGGATAATCCTTCAGCCTCTGGCAAAAGGTATTATAATGCTGCTGTGCCAGAATCGTAGTAGGTACCAGATAAGCCACCTGTTTTCCGTCCTGCACCGCTTTAAAGGCAGCGCGGATTGCAATTTCCGTCTTACCGTATCCTACATCGCCGCAGATCAGGCGGTCCATGATCTTGCCGCCTTCCATGTCCGCCTTTGTGGCCTCAATTGCCAGCAGCTGATCTTCCGTCTCCTCATAAAGGAACTGTTCTTCAAATTCCCTCTGCCAAACGGTATCCGGCCCATATTTAAAGCCCTCTCCCTTTTCTCTGGCGGCATACAGACGCACCAGATCCTCTGCAATTTCCCGGACGGCTCCCTTTACACGGGATTTGGTTTTTTGCCATTCCGTACCGCCCAGGCGGTTCAGCCTGGGCACCTTCTCCGCATCGGAGCCTGCATATTTCTGCACCAGATTCATCTGGGTAACAGGAATATACAGATTTCCTCCGTCCCCATATGTGATCTTCATATAATCCTTCGTAATACCACCCACGTCCATCCGGCTGGTTCCCTGATAAATGCCCAGGCCGTGATTTTCATGGATCACGTAATCTCCCACCGAAAGCTGGGAGAACTCCTGAATCCGCGTCCCCTCGTAATGGGTCTTTTTGCGGCGCTTCTTTCTCTCTTTGCCAAAAAGATCTCCCTCCGACAAAACATAGAAGCGCAGTTCCGGATAACAGAAGCCCTTGTGGATATTTCCATGGGTTACCAGAACCTGCCCCGGCCGCACCTGCTTATTCTCCTCTTCGGAGTAAAATGCTCCCAGTCCGTATTCCTCCAGACTCTTCGCCAAACGGATGGCCCGGGTCTTAGAGCCGGACAGCAGCACCACTCTCGCCTTATCCTTTTTCCAGCGCTTTAGATCCTGAATCAGCGTCTCAAAGCTGTTCTGATAAGAAGGTACCGACTGCGCCGATATGGAAAAGGTCATCGCCGGCTTCAGACTGCCGCTTCTCTGTGCAAGACCCGTAAGCGCCACTGTGTTTCGCTGGTTCAAATGCTCCAACACCTGGGCCGGCGTAAACAGCGCGGGCAGCTCTTCCGGCACTGCGTAGCCCTTCTCCAGCCGGTTCAGCATACTTTCCTGAAACTCCTTCGCCACGGCCTCCGCCTTTTCCATTAAGCGCATTGGCTCATCCAGGAAGCATACCGCCTCCGGGGGAAAATATTCAAGGAAGGACGCCAGTGTCTCCGTCTTCTCTCCCTCGTACAGATCCGCTGCGGGATAAATGGTTACGGAATTAAGGTTCTCCATAGAGCGCTGGCTTTCCGTGTCAAAGCTGCGAATGGAATCAATTTCGTCTCCCCAAAGTTCAATTCGAACAGGAGCTTCTTCCGTCAGCGGATAGATATCCAGAATCCCTCCCCGGATGGAAAACTGTCCGGAGGCTTCTACCTGGGGAACCCGTTCGTATCCCATTTCCACCAGCTTCTGCTTCCGTTCCTCCAAATTCAGAACCGTTCCGGAGACAAGCGTGGTAATCCGGCTGCGAAGCTCCTTTGGCGGTGCCACCCGGTCCATGCAGGCGTCAATCGTCGTGACCACAACACCGCTTCCCACCTCCAGGATCTGTTTCCAGACAGCCATTCTCTGCCGGACTAGCAGGTTACTATGGACATCCGCCTGATAGAATAGCAGATCCTTAGCAGGATACAGCCAGACGGAATTATGAAAGCATTTTGCATCTTCATAGATCTCCTTGGCCCGGCTGTCGTTATAAGTGATCAGCAAAAGAAGGGAGAAATTTTCTCCCATCTCACATGCCATATGGACCTTCTGCGAGTCAATGCAGCCACTGACCAGAATCGGACCTTTGCCCCCTGCCAGAGCGCTTTTCATCTCGCTAAATCCGTGTAACTCCTCTAATGGACAGTTAAACGTCGCTGCCATGTCTTTCCCTTCTCTTCAATCCATTATAACGATTCATTGCCTCCGGGATCCCAAAGGCAAGCACTACTTCCACAGCTTCACCGGCCAGCTTCAGCTCTTCCCGAACCTCCGGCAGTTCCGCCGGTGTAAAATGTCCCAGCACATAATCGGCCAGCTCCATCTGATCCGGCCTGGCACCGATGCCCAGACGGATTCTGGCGAAGACATCACTTCCTAAATGACTGATAATACTCTTCATTCCATTATGGCCTCCGGCGCTGCCCTGAGCCCGGATCCGAATCTGTCCAAGTTCCAGGCTGGTATCGTCATATAGGATCAATAAATCTTCATTATTAAGTTTATAATAATCTGTCAAAGCCCGTACGCTCTCTCCGCTTAAATTCATATATGTCAGCGGTTTTGCCAGAATAACCTTCTCGCCGCCGATCATACCGCTCCCGCAAAGGGCCCTGTGGCGGTTTGTGTTTACTTTTATATGATATTTCTCCGCTAACACATCAATGACACCAAACCCTACATTATGGCGGGTCCCTGCATATTTCATGCTCGGATTTCCAAGTCCTACAATAATCTTCATGCTATCCTCCGGCCCTCCCGGCAAATTGCCTGCTTTGTATTGTAGCAAGCATTCGGAAGCCGGTCAAGTACACCTATACTTTTTTTCCTCCGACTGTTATAATAATTGTCGTAAAGGAGGATTTTGAAAATGAAAATACAATCGATTGCTCTGGTCGGTCTGGGTGCCGTCGGGATTATGTATGCACGTACTATCACGGACGCTTTGGGAAAGGACATCCTGGCAGTGGCTGCCGACGCAGACCGTATCCGCCGTTACCGTTCGGAGGGCGTTTACGCAAATGGATGTCTCTGTGATTTTCATTATATTGACTGGGAAGAAGCCGCACCGGTAGATCTGGTATTATTTGTCACCAAATACACAAGCTTCGCAGCTGCCGTGGCCGGCGCCAGAAGGCTGATCGGCCCCCGTACAATTCTGCTGTCTCTGCTGAACGGCATTGTCAGTGAAGAGGATCTGGCCAAAGCTTACGGACCGGATAGCCTGCTCTACTGCACGGTTCAGGGAATGGACGCTACTAAAGAGGGCAATAATGTCTCTTACCGGAATATCGGCTATTTTGCCATTGGAGAAAAGGACGGCCACGTCAGCGGCCGCGTCCTGGCTGTAAAGGAGCTGCTGGAATCTGCCGGAATTCCCTGTAGAGTTCCGGAGGATATTCTGCGTCACCAATGGAGTAAAATGATGTTAAACGCAGGAATTAACCAGGTCACAGCGGTTTATAACGCTACTTATGGAGAAGTGCTTCAGCAGCAGCCTCTCTATCAGATGATGGTGGATGGCATGGAAGAGGTACAGGCGATCGCCGCTGCCGAAGGGATATGTCTGACCGATCAGGATATCCTGGACTGGATTGACCTGGTGAAGACCCTGGCACCGGAAGGAACTACTTCCATGTGTCAGGATGTCAGGGCCGGACGTAAAACAGAAGTAGACCTGTTTGCGGGAACAGCCATACGCCTGGGCAAAGTCCATGGAATCCCCACCCCTGTCAATCAACTCCTCTATGATAAGATCCGAGAAATTGAGATTGGTCAGATTAACCGCTTCTGACACCACCGGTTATCCCGGTAACGGACCACAAAACATACGATCCGTGCCAGCCAGTCGGTAAACATCGCGATCCAGATGCCGTATAACCCCAGCTCAAACCGTCTTGCAAGCAGATAAGAGAAGGCGACGCGGCAAATCCACATGGACAGCATGGATACCGTCATGGTATATTTTACATCGTTGCCGGCCCGCAGGGCATTCGGAAGATTAAAGGCCAGGGGCCACATGAATGTCCCCAGGATAAAGTGCCAGAACATCAGCCGGTTCGCTATTTCATAGGCTTCCGGTGACATATGGTAAAGCCCCAGTAAGAAGGGACGCAGCAGTACAATCACCGCCGATACAACGCCAATCATTGCAACCGAAAGCAGCAAAAGCAGATTCGTATAACGCCTTGCCAGGTCAACCCTCTCTGCGCCGATGCATTGGCCCACAATCGTCACCATCGCCAGGCTGACCGCTGTCCCCGGGATGATCATAAAAGCGCAAAGGCTGCCGGCCACGGCATTCGCCATAATGGAGACCGTACCAAAGCTGGCCGCCAGACTGAGGACCAGAATCCTCCCCAGCTGAAACATACCGTTCTCCAGGCCGGTAGGGATGCCGATATAGAGAATCCGGCGAATCATGAAGAGATTGGGACGGATTTTCTGAAGATCTGCAATATGGATCTCATGCTTTTGCTGACGAATCATACTCAGCATCAGGATTGATCCCACAATCCGAGCCGCCAGTGTGGCGGCAGCCGCTCCGGCTACACCCATATGAAACCCGAAGATCAGCACTGCATTCAGAGATATGTTAATGGCATTCATCAGAATCGAAACCAACATGGAAATCCTGGAATTTCCCATGGAGCGGAACAGTGCCGCCGCCGAGTTATATACCGCCATAAAAGGATAGGTTAGTACAATGATTACCGTATAGATGAATGCGTGATCCATTACCGTCGTTTCGGTGCTTCCGAAAATCAACTGTAATAACCCGCGTCCGCCCAACAGCATAATTCCTGTAATCAGCAGCGCCAATACCACAGAAGTCAGAAGCAGCTGATTGGCTGCCTGACAGGCATTTTCCTTCTGCCTTTTTCCGATGTACTGGGAACAGACTACCGCTCCGCCGGTAGCCAGCGCTGCCATAATTCCCAAAATCAGATTATTTAAAGAATCCACCAGAGATACTCCGGAGACAGCTGCCTCGCCTGCCACGGATACCATCATACTGTCTGCAATTCCTACCGTTACGGTCAGAAGCTGCTCCACCATAAGCGGAATCATCAATTGCCAAATCTGTTTTTTGCTAAACATCCTTTTTTTAACCGCCTTTCGGGCATTGTCTTTCGTGTCTGTATTATTCTACTACGCTGAATCTAAAATGCAAGTAATGAGAACCGGAACATGATTTCTAAGGGAAACTCTTTCGTTTATAAAGTGGTGAATTTTGCATACATAGAAGTGAAAAAAGAGCACATCCTATAACAAATGAAATTAACACAGACGCGGAGGCAGCAGTAAATGAAGATGAATGATAACCTGTTAGACCGAATTTATCGAAACACCCAGATGGGTATTGAAACCCTTCCCCTGTTAGCCTCGAAGGCTCAGGATACCTCTCTGAAAGGGGTTTTGCACGAACAGTGGAAAGATTATAAGCAGCTGAACAGAAAAGCCGCACAGATGATGCGCAGCCAGGGAATGGCTGTGAGAGATATATCGGAAGCTACAAGAATGTCCAGCACTGCCATGACGAATATGAAAACCTTGATGGACCGCTCCACCTCTCATCTTGCGGAAATGGCCATCGAAGGAAGTAACATGGGAATCACAAAGATTACAAAAGCAATCCACGATTCCCGTCATTCGGATAAAAAGGCGATAAGCCTTGCGGAAGATCTCCTGAAAACAGAAGAACGAAATCTGAAGGAGCTTCGCGAATTCTTATAAACACAGCCCTCTAACTGACGGAACAATACCTCCCTCATACGAGGGAGGTATTGTTCAGATAGGCATCCTGTTCCGGTGTCAGAGCATCAATTTCTTTGCCCAGGAAGGCAAGCTTCCGGCGGGCCACATCCAAATCCACCGCGCGGGGTACCGCGATCAGCTTCT
>Ga0153923_100537_pt1 | contig 11649 bp, 25 predicted proteins | sample TSNJ007MetaG_FD_104682 | JGI IMG/M metagenome (GOLD analysis project Ga0153923, IMG submission 104682) | Attine ant fungus gardens microbial communities from New Jersey, USA - TSNJ007 MetaG | ecosystem: Host-associated > Fungi > Mycelium > Unclassified | place: USA: New Jersey, Brendon T. Byrne... | reverse complement strand
GTTACGGTAAATATTCTGGTTATACATCGGAATGGAAGAAAGCTATCGTATCGCTTAGCAAAGATAGCAAGCCGCTTGAATTTTTTGAAGCAGTAGAGTAGTAAAATCGCTAAAGTAAGGAGGGAAACTCTGTGCCAATTAAAAAGTATAAACCTACTTCCCCGGCTAGAAGACACATGTCTGTGTCCACGTTTGAAGAAATCACTACAAACGAACCGGAAAAATCCTTGTTGACTCCCCTTTTCAAACATGCGGGACGTAATAACCAAGGTAAAATTACAGTTCGTCACCATGGCGGCGGACACAAACGTAAATACCGTATTATTGACTTCAAACGGACTAAAGACGGCATACCAGGTCGCGTTGCTACGATTGAATACGATCCGAACCGTACTTCCAATATTGCTTTGATCCACTATGCAGACGGAGAGAAACGTTATATTATCGCTCCTCAAGGTCTAAAAGTTGGAGATCAAATCGAATCAGGACCAGCATCCGATATCAAAGTTGGTAACACGCTTCCTATGGAAAACATTCCAGTAGGTACAGTTATCCACAATATCGAATTGCAACCAGGTAAAGGTGGACAATTAGTACGCGCAGCTGGTACTGAAGCTCAACTTCTTGGTAAAGAAGAAAAATACGTATCCGTACGTTTGTCTTCTGGTGAAGTTCGTAAATTGTTGAAAGTTTGTCGCGCTACAATCGGCGCTGTCGGTAATGCTGATCACGAGTTAATCAAGATCGGTAAAGCAGGACGTAGCCGTTGGATGGGACGTCGCCCAGAAGTACGCGGAGTAGTAATGAACCCGAACGATCACCCACACGGTGGTGGTGAAGGACGCGCTCCAATCGGACGCAAATCTCCATTGTCTCCTTGGGGTAAACCAACCCTTGGTTACAAAACGCGTAAAAAAGGCAAAGCTTCTGACAAATATATCGTTCGCCGCCGCACAAAATAATGCACGTTGTGCATAACTTTGTGAAGTGCCGAAAGTAACGAGAAGATTTGATGAAGGGAGGATTCATATATGAGTCGCAGTTTAAAAAAGGGACCTTTCATTGATGGTTACCTGATGAAAAAAGTTGATGATATGAACGCATCGGAGAAAAAGGCTGTAATTAAGACTTGGTCTCGTCGTTCTACTATTTTTCCACAGTTCATCGGACTTACATTTGGCGTTTATGATGGACGTAAGCACGTTCCAGTATACGTAACGGAAGATATGGTAGGACACAAATTGGGCGAGTTTTCTCCAACACGTACTTACAGAAGTCATTCGGATGATGATAAGAAAACAAGAAGATAATATTTTAAGCTCTTTGTCTGAGAGGAGGTAACACAATGGAAGCAAAAGCACATGCTAAATCTATTCGGATTTCTTCCCGTAAAGTTCAACTAGTAATTGACTTGATTCGTGGTAAAGAAGTTGGCGCTGCAATCGCAATTCTTCGTCACACTCCGAAAGCCGCTTCCCCGGTTGTGGAAAAGTTGTTGAACTCAGCGATCGCAAATGCTGAACACAACTATTCACTAGATGTTAACAAATTGTTTGTTAGTGAAGTTTATGTCAACCAAGGACCGACGATGAAACGTTTCCGTCCTCGTGCGATGGGACGCGCTAGCAAGATTAATAAGCGTACTAGCCACATTTCTTTGGTGGTATCTGAGAAATAAGGAGGGATAACGAGTGGGCCAAAAAGTAAATCCAATAGGACTACGTGTAGGCATTATTCGTGATTGGGAATCTAAATGGTTTGCCGGTAAAGAGTTCGGTACTCTTTTAATCGAAGACATTAAAATTCGCGAATACGTTAAAAATAAATTAAAAGATTCAGCTGTTTCTCATATTGAAATTGAGCGTGCAGCTGGTCGTGTGAATGTTACTATTCATACAGCTAAACCAGGAATGGTAATCGGTAAGGGTGGTGCTGAAGTAGAAGTACTTCGTACTCAAATTGCTAAGATTTCTCTTGGTAAGAAAGTTCACATTAACATTTCTGAAATTAAACACCCTGAACTAGATGCTATTCTTGTAGCTGAAAGCATTGCACAACAATTGGAACGTCGTGTTTCCTTCCGTCGTGCTTTGAAACAAGCAATGCAAAGAACTATGCGCTCTGGTGCAAAAGGGATTAAAACACAAGTAGGCGGACGTCTTGGCGGTGCTGAGATTGCTCGTTCAGAAGGCTACAGTGAAGGAACTGTTCCACTTCATACACTTCGTGCTGATATTGACTACGGTACAGCTGAAGCAGCTACTACTTTCGGTCTAATCGGAGTGAAAGTATGGATCTATCGTGGAGAGGTTCTTCCTACGGCTAAGAAACAGGCTGCGCAGGAAGGAGGCAACTAATCATGTTGGTACCAAAACGTGTAAAACACCGCAAACAACAACGCGGACACATGAGAGGTCAAGCTAAAGGCGGAACTGAATTGAACTTCGGAGAATTCGGTCTTGTAGCACTTGAACCATCATGGATTACTAACCGCCAGATTGAAGCTGCGCGTATTGCTATGACGCGTTACATCAAACGTGGTGGTAAAGTATGGATCAAGATTTTCCCGGATAAGCCAATCACACAGAAGCCTCTAGAAGTACGTATGGGTAGTGGTAAAGGTAACGTGGAAAAATGGGTTGCTGTAGTAAAACCTGGTAAGATTATGTTTGAACTTGGTGGAGTGTCTGAAGAAATCGCTCGTGAAGCGATGCGTCTTGCTTCTCACAAATTGCCAATCAAAACTAAGTTTATCAAACGTGAAGAAGTGGGTGGTGAAGCAAATGAAAGCTAGTGAACTTCGTAACCTAACCTCTGCTGAGATAGAACAGAAAGTATCCGGATTTAAAGAAGAACTCTTTAACCTCCGTTTTCAACTGGCTACTGGTCAGCTTGACAACCCGACTCGGATTCGTGATGTTCGTAAAGAAATAGCTCGTGCTAAAACTATTATCCATGAAAGACTACTTGGAATTAGTTAATTGAATCGGACTAACGTCGTCTATATTCAGGAAGGAGGCTTACAATGAGCGAGGAACGTAATTCACGTAAAGTACAAGTGGGTAAAGTAGTCAGCGATAAAATGGATAAAACTATTGTTATTGCTGTTGAATCTCATAAAAAGCATAACTTGTATCACAAGAGCATTAAACACACTAAGAAGTTTAAGGCGCATGATGAAAACAACGATGCTAAAATCGGGGATGTAGTTAAAGTTATGGAGACCCGTCCACTATCTAAGGATAAACGCTGGAGATTAGTCGAAATCGTGGAAAAAGCGATTATCATCTAAATCCTTTATACGTTTTGTTCGAAAGGAGGAAATATAAATGATTCAACCATTTACTCGTTTGCATGTAGCTGACAACTCCGGAGCGAAGGAACTTATGTGTATCCGCGTTTTAGGAGGAACAGGTCGTCGTACAGCAGCAATTGGTGATATGATCGTATGTGCTGTTAAAGCAGCAACACCAGGCGGCGTTGTCAAAAAGGGTGATGTAGTAAGAGCTGTAGTAGTTCGTACTAAACGTACTGTTCGTCGTAAAGACGGTTCGTATATCGCTTTTGATGAAAATGCAGCAGTTGTCGTTAAAGATGATAAGAGCCCACGTGGAACTCGTATTTTCGGACCTGTTGCTCGCGAACTTCGCGACAGAGACTTCATGAAAATCGTTTCCTTGGCACCGGAAGTTATCTAAATCTAAGTAACCTTAAACTTGCAAGGAATAGCAAGCCGCAGGAGGTGTAACAAATGCCAAAAGTGAAAAAAGTTCTGGAATCCCACAGCCATAAATTGCATGTCAAAAAAGACGATGTAGTCATGGTAATCAGCGGGAAAGACAAAGGTAAAAAAGGTCGTATCATTGCTTCTTATCCTCGTCAAAACCGGGTCTTGGTTGAAGGTGTAAACATGATGAAGAAACATCAAAAACCTAACCAATCTAACCCGCAAGGCGGTATCATTGAGCAAGAAGCTGCAATTCACGTTTCTAACGTGATGCATATCGATCCAAAGAGCGGAAGCGTAACTCGTATCGGATACAAAGTATTGGATAACGGACAAAAGGTTCGCGTAGCGAAAAAATCCGGAGAAGTTATCGACTAATCGAATATTGATGAAAGGAGGTTTGTGATTCATGGCAGTAAGAATAAAAGATCGTTACTTGAACGAAATTACACCTGCTTTGATGCAGAAGTTTAATTATACAACAGTTATGCAAGTACCTAAGATTGAGAAGGTTGTTATCAACATGGGTGTTGGTGAAGCAGTTTCTAACTCTAAAGTACTTGATGCGGCTGTAAATGATATGCAATTGATTACTGGTCAAAAGCCAATTATCACTCGTGCTAAGAAATCCATCGCTGGATTCAAATTGCGTGAAAACATGCCAATCGGTGTGAAAGTAACGTTACGTGGAGAACGCATGTATTATTTCTTGGACAAATTGTTTAACATTACTCTTGCTCGTGTTCGTGATTTCCATGGTGTATCCAATAAAGCCTTTGACGGCCGTGGTAACTACACGCTTGGACTCAAGGAACAGTTGATTTTCCCTGAGATTGAATATGACAAGGTAGATAAAGTACGTGGTATGGATATCGTTATTGTAACGACAGCCAATACTGATGAAGAGTCGCGCGAGCTTCTCACTCAAATGGGAATGCCTTTTGCAAAGTAATTCCGCAAATCCATTTCTCCGAAAATTATTAGGAGGTGTCAGTCTAAGTGGCAAAAACTTCGATGATAGTAAAACAACAACGTACGCCTAAGTTTAAAGTACGTGGTTATACTCGTTGCGAACGTTGTGGTCGTCCACATTCAGTACTGCAGAAGTTTAAAATTTGCAGAATTTGTTTCCGTGAATTAGCTCATGCGGGCCAGATTCCTGGCGTGAAAAAAGCAAGCTGGTAAGAAGTCCATAAACGGGAAGGAGGTTTACACACATGACTATGTCTGATCCAATTGCAGATATGCTTACTCGTATTCGTAACGCTAATACAGTACGTCACGAAACGGTTGAAATGCCTGCATCTACGATGAAAAAACAAATCGCTGATATTTTGAAGCGTGAAGGATTCATCCGTGACGCAGAAGTTGTCGCTGATAACAAACAAGGGATTATCCGTATTTTCTTGAAATATGGACAAAACAACGAACGTGTTATCACAGGTTTGAAGAGAATTAGTAAACCAGGCCTTCGCGTGTATACGAAGAGCAACGAAGTTCCTCGTGTACTCGGCGGTCTAGGTATCGCGATTGTCTCCACTTCAAAGGGAGTTATGACCGATAAAGAAGCTCGTCAATCTAAATCTGGCGGAGAAGTTGTCTGCTACGTTTGGTAATATAATGTCACAAGACAAGGAGGTGCAACATATATGTCTCGTATTGGTCGCAAACCAATCGCAGTACCAAGTGGTGTAGAAATCACTTTGAATAACACTGTTATTACTGTTAAAGGACCTAAAGGAACTTTGACTCGTGAACTTCATAAAGACATGAAGGTAACAGTTGATAATAATGAAATTCTTGTTGAACGTCCTTCTGACAATAAACTGCATCGTTCTCTTCACGGAACAACCCGCAGCGTTGTCAGCAATATGGTTAGTGGTGTAACTGAAGGGTTCTCTAAGAACCTAGAATTGGTTGGGGTCGGATATCGCGCAAGCAAATCCGGTGATAAAATCGTTCTAAACGTAGGTTACTCACATCCAGTTGAAATTGCTCCAGAACCAGGTATTGAATTTGAAGTGCCTGTAAATACAAAGATCACTGTTAAAGGGATCGATAAAGAACGCGTAGGAGCTTATGCTGCTAAAATCCGTTCGGTGCGTGAGCCTGAACCTTATAAAGGTAAAGGAATTAAGTATGAAGGTGAACGCATTATCCGTAAGGAAGGTAAAGCAGGTAAGAAAAAATAAGTTATTTTTTCTTATTCCTGAGTTACCATGTGCGTCTTAACGTGATGCTTTGAAGGTAAACTGAAAGGAGTGAAATGGAAGTCATGATTAATAAAGAAGATAAGAACAAGGCACGTGTAAGAAGACATCTTCGTGTTCGTAAGAAAATTACTGGAACCGTTGAACGTCCACGTCTTAACGTATTCCGTTCTTCCAAACATATCTATGCTCAATTGATTGATGACGTTGCTGGTGTTACATTGGTAGCAGCATCAACTGTTGATAAAGAATTGAGTGAAGGAATTACTAATGGCGCTAACGTAGAGTCAGCTCGTAAAGTTGGCGAATTGGTTGCTAAACGTGCAAAAGATAAGGGCTATGCTTCGGTTGTATTTGACCGCGGAGGCTACTTATATCACGGACGAATTCAAGCACTTGCAGATGCAGCTCGCGAAGCAGGCTTAGAATTCTAAGATATTTTTTAAAAAGGAGGTTAACGACTTGCGTGTAGATCCGAATACTTTAGAACTGACTGAAAGAGTTGTAAATATTAACCGCGTAGCAAAAGTTGTAAAAGGCGGACGCCGTTTTAGCTTTAGCGCGTTGGTAGTTGTCGGCGATGGCAAAGGTTATGTTGGCGCCGGTATCGGTAAAGCAGGCGAAGTACCTGATGCGATTCGCAAAGGTATTGAAGATGCTAAGAAAAATCTAATTCATGTTCCACTTGTTGGAACATCAATTCCTCACACTGTAACAGGTAAATTCGGAGCTGGTCGCGTCTTTATGAAACCAGCATCAGAAGGTACTGGAGTTATCGCTGGCGGTCCTGTACGTGCAGTACTTGAACTTGCTGGTGTGGGTGATATCTTGACAAAATCTCTGGGTTCTTCGAACTCCATGAATATGGTCAACGCAACTTTAGAGGGCTTGTCCCGTCTAAAACGCGCTGAGGATGTTGCGAAATTACGCGGCAAATCCGTCGAAGAATTGCTCGGTTAAGGAGTGAATGTCATGACAAAACAACTTGAAATTACCCTAGTTCGTAGTTTGATTGGTCGTCCTGGTGATCAGCGTGCGACTGTCAACACACTTGGTTTGAAAAAAATCAACAAAACTGTTGTTCATAACGACAATCCTGCGATTCGCGGAATGATCAATAAAGTGTCCCATTTAGTATCAGTAACAGAAATCGAAGGTTAATCTAAAAAGATTAACCTACAAATCTTAAGGAGGTGCAACGAACGATGAAATTACATGAGCTTTCCTCTGCCCCTGGTTCCCGTAAAGAACGCAAACGTGTTGGACGCGGTACTAGTAGTGGTACAGGTAAAACATCAGGTCGTGGCCATAAAGGTCAAAACTCTCGTTCCGGCGGTGGAGTTCGCCCTGGTTTCGAAGGTGGACAAAACCCGTTGTATCGTCGCTTACCTAAACGCGGGTTTACTAACCCTACGCGTAAAGAATATGCGATCGTGAACATCGAAGATCTTAACAACTTCGCAGCAGATACAGAAGTAACACCAGAATTTTTGTTCGAAAACGGAATCGTGAAAAATGCTAAAAGCGGAATCAAGATTCTTGGCAACGGCGAAGTAACAGTTAAGCTGTCTGTCAAAGCGAATAAGTTTTCTCAATCTGCGGTGGAGAAAATAGAGGCTGCCGGCGGTAAAACCGAGGTGATCTAATGTTTAAGACGATCAAAAATATTTGGCACATTGAGGATCTACGCAAAAGAATCGTGTTCACTCTATTCATACTATTCATTTATCGTATCGGTAGCTTTGTTCCAGTACCTGGTGTTGATAAATCGGTACTATCGAATACTAACAATGCAGGTGCAGATTTGTTTGGTCTTCTCAATACGTTCTCGGGTGGCGCATTAATGCATTTCTCAATATTCGCCCTCGGGATTACGCCTTATATTACGGCATCCATTATAGTGCAATTACTATCGATGGATGTTATACCAAAGCTTTCCGAGTGGGCCAAACAAGGCGAACACGGAAAGAAGAAATCAGCACAGTTGACGCGATATGGTACAATCGTATTAGGTATAATTCAAGCATTTGCTATGTCTGTCGGGTTTAACCGTATGTATGGCACTGTTATGATTCCTAATGCAACCTTTGCTAAATATGTTCTGATTGCTATTGTCTTGACGGCGGGTACTGCCTTCCTGATGTGGTTAGGTGAGCAAATTACGGAAAGAGGTATTGGAAATGGGATATCGATGCTGATCTTTGCTGGTATCGTAGCGAACATTCCAACCTATATTCGTACAACGGCTCAGTCTTCCTTCATCCAAGATAATCAAGCGTTTATGAATACGTTGAAGACGATCCTTCTATTTGTAGTTGTTGTACTGATTGTTATCGGTGTTATATACATCCAACAAGCGATTCGTAAGATTCCAGTACAATATGCAAAACGTGTCGTTGGAAACAAAATGTATGGAGGACAAAATACGCATATACCGCTTAAGATCAATGCTGCGGGCGTAATTCCAGTCATTTTCGCCATATCATTGCTTCAATTCCCAGTTATCATTGCTAACTTTTGGTCCACACACACATGGGCTAAATGGGTTGTTAAAAACCTGAGTCATGATCAACCACTTGGTATGGTCTTGTATGTTATCATGATTATTGGATTTACATTCTTCTATACTTTTGTACAGATGAATCCTCAGCAAATGGCTGAAAATATGAAGAAAAACGGTGGATACATTCCTGGGATTCGTCCTGGTAAAGCAACTGAGAAATATATGACTCGTGTTATGTCTCGTTTGACAATGACTGGTGCCATATTCCTAGCTGCTATATCGTTATTGCCGATCTTCTTAGGTACATTGGCTGGTTTGCCTAAATCCGTGCAAATCGGGGGTACAGCACTTCTCATCGTTATCGGTGTTGCGCTGGATACTATGAAGCAAATCGAAGGTCAATTGATCAAACGTCATTACAAAGGTTTCATTAATAAATAAAAGGTCCGGTGAAGTTGTCAAAACTTCCTGGCACCTGCATTTCTTGCAATAGGAATTCTTGGGGGAGTGATAATCGTGAACATTCTTTTCATGGGACCTCCTGGGGCAGGTAAAGGAACACAAGCGGCGGCCATTGTTAACGAATTTGGTATTCCTCATATATCTACTGGCGATGCATTTCGTCTGGCGATTAAACAGGAAACACCGATTGGAGTTAAGGCCAAAGAATATATGGATCAGGGCTTACTTGTACCGGATGATGTAACCATTGGTATTGTGGGTGAACGTCTACAGCAGTCCGATTGCGAAAATGGTTTTTTATTGGATGGTTTTCCAAGAACCCTTTCGCAAGCGGAAGCGCTGGAAGAAATATTATCCAATTTGAATACTCAATTGAACTACGTTATTAATCTGAAGGTTGATCGCGACAAACTAATGGCGCGTTTGACTGGACGTCGTATTTGTAAAGACTGTGGATCTTCGTATCATGTGATCTTTAACCCGTCTAAACAGGAAGGTGTTTGTGATATAGATGGAGGGGAACTTTACCAGCGCTCTGATGATAACGAAGAGAGTGTAGGTAAACGACTTGACGAATATATCAACAAAACAGCACCTCTCCTAGATTTTTATCAGGAAAAAGGTTTATTGCGTCAGATCGATGGTGAAATGGAAATTGATACGGTTACAACTGAAATCGTATCAATATTGCGAGGTTAGGTGTAATGATCATAGTTAAGTCCAAAACGGAACGTGGGCTTATGAGCGAAGCAGAGCATGTTGTGACTACAAGTCAACTTGCTGAACCGTACATTCGTAGTCAAGCTTTAGTGCCGTCTGATAAGGACTACAATGGTTTCCTTACTAGCATTTGCACTTCGGTCTTAGTCCCTGGATCCTCCGGTATACGCAAGTTAAACGAAGACCACATTGTTATGTTAGACATCAGAGCAGAGTGCAGTGGACTCACAAAACTAAAGTGGTAGGTGATTGTTTATGAATAAGCAATCCATACCGACTATTGGTCAAATTGTGAAGATACTGAGAGGCAAGGATGCCGGACAGTTAGCTGTAGTCCTCACCCATGCCGATAACAAGTTCGTCTATATTGCGGATGGGGATAAACGTAAGTTTGATCAAGCGAAGAAGAAAAACCTTCTTCATTTGGAAACCCAGTCGTATATTAGCAGTGAGGTTGTAAACAGTTTAATGGAAAACGGTCGGGTCACAAACGGAAAGCTGCGTCATGCAGTGATGATGTCTAGACAATCAACCGAATCACATGCGCAAGAGAAAGGAGACTAATTGTGGCTAAAGAAGACGTAATTGAAGTAGAAGGTACGGTCCTTGAATTGCTCCCAAATGCAACGTTTAAGGTTGAACTTGAGAACGGTCATCAAATACTTGGTCATGTTTCAGGGAAGCTACGGATGCACTTTATCCGTATTCTGACAGGAGACAAAGTGGTCGTACAGTTATCACCGTATGATTTAACTAAAGGTCGTATAACTTACCGCAAATAATATAATCTACAGATGTTGGCTGTAACCTGTTTTGCCCGGCAAAATAGAGCTGATTCTTACGATGAAAGTTTCTTGATTAGAGCTTTCTAAATGCTTTCGATGTCAGTTTTGCAATGCAAAACTTGGTATATGCTTTCGAAGTCAGTTTTGCTTCGCAAAACTTTGAGGAGGTAATTAACATGAAGGTAAGACCTTCTGTAAAACCCATGTGCGAAAAATGCAAAGTCATTCGTCGTAAAGGGACAGTAATGGTGATTTGTGAAAATCCGAAACATAAACAAAAACAAGGTTAAGAAGGGGGTGTAGCGTAAAATGGCTCGTATAGCTGGAGTGGATTTACCACGTGATAAGCGCGTTGAGATCGCCTTGACTTACATTTTCGGAATCGGTAGAACGACTTCCCAGAAAATTTTACAAGAAACAGGCATCAGTTCAGAAACTCGCGTTAGAGATCTAACTGAAGATGAAGTCAGCAAATTGCGTGAAACGATCGACAAAACGGTTAAAGTTGAAGGTGACCTACGTCGTGAAATTTCCTTGAATATTAAACGTCTAGTTGAAATTGGTTGCTATCGTGGTGTGCGTCATCGCCGTGGGTTGCCGGTTCGTGGACAACGTACTAAGACGAATGCACGTACACGCAAAGGCCCTCGTCGTACGGTAGCGAACAAGAAGAAATAATAAGGGGGGATAAAAGACAATGGCAAAACCAAAAAAAGTCGTGCGTACTAAACGCCGCGATCGTAAAAATATTGAATCTGGCGTGGCACATATTCGTTCCACGTTCAACAATACGATTGTAACGATCACTGATCCACACGGTAATGCAATCTCTTGGGCTAGTTCAGGCGGACTAGGATTCAGAGGTTCACGTAAGTCCACTCCATTTGCTGCACAAATGGCCGCTGAAACAGCAGCTAAAGCAGCTATGGAACATGGAATGAAATCAGTTGAAGTTATGGTTAAAGGTCCTGGAGCTGGTCGTGAAGCTGCGATTCGTTCTTTGCAAGCTGCTGGTCTGGAAGTCAACCTAATTAAGGATGTAACTCCAGTTCCGCATAACGGGTGCCGCCCACCAAAACGTCGTCGTGTCTAATTAAGTCAACCAGAACAATGTGGTATAAAACCCGCGCGTTTTGCTAACAATGGTTGTTTAGGTATACCACAGGATACTCTAGACAAGATGACTGTTATATAGGAGCGACGTTTGAAGGAGGGTACATGCGTGATTGAAATCGAAAAGCC
>Ga0153923_100536_pt1 | contig 11656 bp, 11 predicted proteins | sample TSNJ007MetaG_FD_104682 | JGI IMG/M metagenome (GOLD analysis project Ga0153923, IMG submission 104682) | Attine ant fungus gardens microbial communities from New Jersey, USA - TSNJ007 MetaG | ecosystem: Host-associated > Fungi > Mycelium > Unclassified | place: USA: New Jersey, Brendon T. Byrne... | reverse complement strand
ATGAAGAGGAATACTACACAACTGCAGACGGGAGTGTGGAAATCTGGAGTTATGGATATGATGATTCCTATTGTATCTATATTCGTCCCAGTGTCGAGTATGACTGGTAGGGGTTTGGCAGCAGGGAAAGACAAAACAGAGGAGATTTATAATTATGAAAATCAAAGATATTCTGGCGGCGGAGCAGCCGACACTTTCATTTGAAGTGTTTCCGCCCAAGACGGAGGACAAATATGAATCGGTGGAGCGGGCGGCACTGGAGATCGCCAAGATAAAGCCGGCGTTTATGAGCGTAACGTATGGGGCCGGAGGCGGTACCAGCCGTTACACGATCGATATTGCTTCGATGCTGCAGAAACAGTGTGGGGTGACGCCTTTGGCGCATTTGACGTGTGTTTCGTCAGCCAGGGAAACGGTTCATGCCGTTTTGGCGGAATTAAAGGAGCGAAGCATTGACAATGTGCTGGCGCTGCGGGGCGATATTCCGACGGATGGGAAGGTGCAGAAGGATTACCGTTATGCTTCGGAGCTGATTGCCGAGATCAAGCAGATTGGTGATTTTTGTATCGGGGCGGCCTGTTATCCGGAAGGCCATGTGGAGTCAGCCAATAAGACGGAGGATATTCTGCATCTGAAGGAAAAGGTGGAAGCCGGCTGTGACTTTGTCACCACCCAGATGTTTTTTGATAATAATATCTTATATAATTACCTGTACCGGATCCGGGAAAAAGGAATTGCGGTGCCGGTGATTGCCGGGATCATGCCGGTTACCAACGTGAAACAGATCAAAAGAATCTGCGCCATGTCCGGAACGTATCTGCCGGCACGTTTTAAGGCGATCGTAGACCGTTTTGGTGACAACCCGGCGGCAATGAAGCAGGCGGGAATTGCCTATGCCACGGAGCAGATTATTGATTTGATTGCCAATGGCGTGAACGGAATTCATGTATACTCGATGAACAAGCCGGATGTAGCGGTCCGGATTCAGGAAAGCCTGTCAGCAATCCTGTGAAACAGAATTCAGAGGAAAGCCGGGAGAAGGTATGTTTAATTGGAATGAGCGGGAAATTCTGCGCTATTTGGGATACCAGGGCCAGAATATTCCGGAGAATGTCGGACAGTTGATGACAGAATGCCGGCAGGAGTTGGAGCGGGAAGCGGCACCCAAGAGCATCTGGCGCAGTTATCCGCTTGGGGTAGCAGAAACGGAGATTGATGCGTCCTGCTTTCAAACGACCAGTCGGAATCTGGCCCATAACCTGAAAGATTGTGATGAAATCATCTTATTTGGCGCGACATTAGGCAGCCAGGTGGATGTGCTGCTGATGAAATACGGGAAACTAAGCGTCAGCAAGGCTGTGGTCATGCAGGCGGCAGCGGTGGCGATGTTAGAGACTTATTGTGATGAGCAGAATGAAGAATTAAAGGCAGTGTATCTGTCGAAGAAGCGCTATCTCCGTCCCCGGTTCAGCCCGGGATACGGCGATTTTTCTTTGACCTGCCAGCAACCGATTGTGTCAGCATTGGAGCTGAGCAAACGGATTGGGATTACTTTGACGGAAAGCCTGCTGATGGTGCCTTCCAAGTCGGTGACGGCGGTGATCGGAGTCAGCCGGATTCCGCAAAATTGTCAGGTGCAGGGGTGCGAAACCTGTGCCAGGCGGGATTGTCTGTATCGGCGGTGAATTTACAGGAAAATGATAAAAAGGAGACAGCGATGAATCAACATCAAAATCATAAAATATTACAGGAATTACAGGAGCGGATTTTGTTTTGCGATGGGGGCATGGGGAGTCTTTTACAGGAGCATGGTTTAAAAGCCGGAGAATTACCGGGCAACTTTAATATGACTCATCCGGAGGTATTGGTCCAGATTCATAAAGAATATCTGGCGGCTGGAGCCGACATTGTATTTACGAATACGTTTGGTGTTGATGGATTGAAATACAATGAGCAGACGGAATACTCGGTCGAGCAGGTAGTTCAGGCGGCAGTTCGTCATGTAAAAACGGCAATCCGGGAAAGCGGCGGGCAGGGATATACCGCTTTGGATATCGGGCCGACCGGAAAACTGCTGAAACCATTGGGCGACTTGGCCTTCGAAGATGCCTGCCGGTTGTTTGGCCAGGTGGCGGCAGCCGGCGCAGAAGCGGAGGCTGACCTGATTCTGATTGAAACCATGAGTGACAGTTATGAGGTGAAAGCAGCAGTTCTGGCAGCGAAGGAACATTGTAATCTGCCGGTGTTTGTGACGGTAACCTTTGATGAAAACGGAAAGCTGCTGACTGGCGGCAGTGTAGAATCAGTGGTGGCATTGCTGGAAGGACTTGGCGTGGATGCGCTGGGAATTAACTGTGGCCTGGGGCCGGTTCAGATGAAGGGGATTTTAGCAGAGATTCTGCGGGTGAGTTCGATTCCGGTGATTGTCAACCCCAATGCCGGACTTCCGCGAAGTGAGGGCGGGAAGACCGTATATGATATTGATGCTGATGAATTTGCGGCGGTGATGAAAGCAATGGCGGCCATGGGAGCCCGCGTGGTTGGCGGCTGCTGCGGGACCACGCCGGAGCATATCCGAAAGACCGTGGAAGCCTGTCGGGATGTGAATCCGGTTCCGGTGGCAAAGAAATGCCGGACGGTAGTTTCTTCCTTTGCCCAGGCAGTCGTAATGGAAATGGAACCGGTAATCATCGGCGAGCGGATCAACCCCACTGGAAAGTCTAAGTTTAAGCAGGCTTTACGGGATCATGATCTGGAGTATATTTTACGGGAAGGCGTGACCCAGCAGGATCACGGTGCACATATTCTGGATGTGAACGTGGGCCTCCCGGAGATTGATGAACCGTCCATGATGGAAGACGTGGTGCTGGAACTGCAGAGTATCATTGATCTGCCGCTGCAGATTGATACTTCGAATATTGCGGCGATGGAACGGGGAATGCGGATTTATAACGGGAAACCGATGGTTAATTCCGTGAATGGCAAGCAGGAGTCGATGGCCGCCGTATTTCCGCTGGTGAAGAAATATGGCGGTGTTGTCGTGGCCCTTACTTTGGATGAAAAGGGAATTCCGGAGACGGCTGCGGGCCGGATGAAGATTGCCAGAAAGATCTATGATACGGCTGCAGAGTATGGGATCGGGCCAGAAGACATTCTTGTGGATGCGTTATGTTTAACGATCAGTTCGGACAGTCAGGGGGCGGTCACTACCTTAGAAACACTGCGCCGTGTTCGGGATGAGCTACATGGCAGGACAGTGCTGGGCGTGTCCAATATTTCTTTTGGTTTGCCCCAGCGGGAGATTATTAATGCGGCGTTCTTTACCATGGCCATGCAGAGCGGGCTGAACGCCGCGATTATTAACCCCAATTCAGAAGCCATGATGCGGGCATATTACAGTTTTCGGGCATTGATGGACATGGATCCCCAGTGTGGTGAATATATCAATATTTACGGCGGTCAGACAGTGTCACCTGGCCAGAGTGCAGTAAAAGGCCAGCCGGCAGAAACTCTGCCATTGGCGGCAAGTATTGAAAAAGGATTGAAAGAACGGGCGGCTGCGGCAGTGAAGGAACTGCTGCAGGAAAAGGAACCGTTGGAAATCATCAATACAGAAATGATTCCGGCCCTGGACCGCGTCGGCAAGGCTTTTGAAGCGGGCACCTTATTCCTGCCACAGCTGCTGATGAGTGCCGAAGCGGCAAAAGCTGCATTTGCCGTCATTAAGGACCAGATGCAGAGTACCGGACAGGTACGGGAGAAGAAGGGGAAGATTATTCTGGCGACGGTGAAAGGCGATATTCATGATATTGGCAAGAACATCGTTAAGGTGTTATTGGAAAACTACAGTTATGAAGTACTGGATTTAGGGAAAGATGTGCCGCCGGAACTCATTGTGGAAACGGCAGTAAACGGGCAGGTGCCACTGGTGGGGTTAAGTGCATTGATGACAACTACGGTACCTAATATGGAAGAAACGATCAAACAGCTGCGCATTGCCGCCCCGTGGGTAAAAGTGATGGTCGGCGGTGCGGTGCTGACAGAAGAGTATGCGAAAACCATTGATGCGGACCGGTATTGCCGGGATGCGATGGCTTCGGTGAATTATGCGCAGGAGGTTTTTTCAGGAAAATAGGATCGTCAATGAAAAAGGAAGTCATTTCTTTTGGGGAATGATTTCTTTTTTTGCTGTGAATTATGCATAATGACCAAAAAGATGGTTATAATTTTGTTAAAAGGTCCGAAAATGATAAGATAAAAGAATTTTACGAAAAAAACTATTGCAATATGAACAAGAAAATGTTAGACTGGCGTTAGTAAGGAAAGTTAACTAACTAAAGGAGGAGGAGATGGCAGCAAATCAATCAAGCACCAGAATCCACAACAAACGTGAGATCATCGAAACCTTGATGCAGGAAGGCGATATGTCACGGGCCGGACTGGCAAAGAAGCTGAAGCTTTCAAAACCGGCAACGGCGGAGAATGTGGATGGGTTAATTCAAGCCGGTCTGGTTTTGGAAATTGGTGAAGGTACTTCCGCGCCGGGAGGGGGGCGGAAACCAAGATTATTGCGTTTTAACCAGCGTTATCGGGGAATTGCAGTGGTGGATTTATGTTATACCCACCCGGTTCTGGCGATTGGCGATCTGGCCGGGGAGATTTTGGCGGAGATGCAGCTGACGGCGGGTCCCAAAGTGGATAAAGTTCAAAAAGCCGAGATTCTGAAACAGGCGATTCACCATCTGCTTGAGGAAGCGAATGGAATTGACCTGGAAATGATTATTTTATCATCACCGGGAATCTTTACTTCCGACAGCAAGCTGGTTTATGCAAATCCCCAGCATAGCTGGGCGGATGTGGGGATCGAGAAAGTCCTGACGGAATATTTTGCCGTTCCGGTAATCATCAAGAATGATATGAATGTTGCGGTCCTGGGCGAGTTTGAGCTGGGAAGCGGCAAAGGCTGCAGCAACATGGTATATGTAGGCTGCGGTGTGGGCTTAGGTGCCGGATTGGTGATAGAAGGAAAGTTGTATGAAGGAAAAGGATTTGCAGCAGGGGAGATTTCATATTTTACCAACCGGGAAGATGTTCGGTCAAAAAAGAAGATCGAAGACCGGGTAAGGATTGAAGCGCTTTTGGCAAAAGTGGAGGCGGATATCAAAGCGAACAAAGCTTCGCAGGCCGTAATGAAGCTGTATGCTGAAAAAGGAAGTCTGGAGTTTCGTGATATCGTCAGACTTGCGGCGGCAAAAGATGATTATACGGTGGGACTGATTCGGGAAATCGGTGAAGAGCTGGGGGTTGTGCTGGCTTCCATCGGCGCCTTGCTGGATGTGGAAAGGATCGTTCTGGGTGGGGAGTACCTGGACTTTTTCGATATCTTAGCAGGACCGGTTCAAGAGATTCTTGACCAGAGTACCCCGATTCCGCCGGAATTTGTGCCCAGTGCCTTAAAAGAAAAAGTCGGCCTGCTGGGTGGTTTCATCTTCGGCCGCAATATGTTGTTTTCAAATCTGGCACTGTAAACAAAGTTACATAAAAAAGGAAAAGGAGAACATGTTATGAAACGAATTATGTTAATCTGCAGCGCAGGAATGTCAACCAGTTTACTGGTGCAGAAAATGGAGGCAGCCGCCAAAGAGGCAGGGGTAGAATGCAAGATCTGGGCCTGTGGCGAATCAGAAGGCAAAAAGCAGCTGGACAACGCAGATGTAATCTTATTAGGACCGCAGGTACGTTTTATCAAAGATCAGATGATCAAGGCAATCGGCGACCGGCCGGTGAAACTGGAAGTAATCGATACCATGAGTTATGGCCGGATGGATGGCAAAGCTGTCTTGAAACAAGGCCTGGCATTGTGTGAATAATTGAATCTATCAATAGGGGGTATATTTTAATGGACAAATTAATGAGTTTTTTCGCTAAGCTTGGTGCGCAGCGCCATCTGGTTGCAATTCGTGACGGCTTCGTAACCTTGATGCCGCTGATGATTATTGGTTCGTTAGTTACGCTGATCAATCAGGTTCCGGGGATCATCAATCAAATGTTTGGGACCCAGCTTGCGCTGCCTGCTTTTATCAGTACGCTGAACGGCAATATCTGGTGGGGAACTTTTGATATGATCGGGTTGATGACCGTGGTTGCCATCTCTTATAATCTGGCCCGTCATTATGACAGTGACAGCCTGGCGGCCGCCGTTGTTTCTCTTTCCAGTTACCTGGCGATTGTTCCGCAGATCATTACTGCTGTCTCGGAAACCGGGGAAGAAGTGGCCGCATGGGGCAATGTCAACCGTGCATTTACCAATGCCCAGGGTCTGTTTGTGGGAATTATTATTGCTTTGATCGCAACCGAGATCTTTGTCAGCCTGAAGAAAAATGACAAACTGGTGATCAAGATGCCAGATGGGGTACCGCCGGCAGTAGGACGTTCTTTTGCCGCAGTTGTCCCGGGTGGAATTACGGTTATTGCCATGACGGCAGCAGTCATGATCATTGAGCGTGTGTTCCATATGATGCTGGGCGGCGAAAGCATGATGAGTATCTTTGCCCTGGTAACAACCTTCGTCAGCCAGCCGCTGCTGCATGTGGCGGACAGTCTGGGTTATGCATTGGTAGTGGTGTTCTTCAATCAGTTCCTGTGGTTCTTCGGACTGCACGGTTCCAACATTATCGAAGGAATTATCCAGCCGATCTCACTGCAGATGATGGAGATCAATGCCGTGGCCTTCCAGGCCGGACAGACCGTACCGCATATCGTTACCAAACCGTTTCTGGATGCATTTGTCTATATCGGCGGTTCCGGTACCGTACTTGGTATGCTGCTTGCGATCTTCCTGGTCGGTAAAGCAAAACAGCACCGGACCATTGCGAAGCTTTCGATTGGACCATCCTGCTTTAATATCAACGAGCCGACGATATTTGGTATGCCGATTGTATTGAATCCGATTTTATTTGTACCGTTTATTTGTGCTCCCCTGGTGGTGGCAACAGTTTCCTACCTGTCGATGGCGTGGGGACTGGTTGGCCGGACGGTAGCGATTGTTCCGTGGGCCACACCGCCGATTATCTCAGGCTTTTTGGTAACCGGAGGTGACTGGCGAGCTTGTGTATTACAGATTATCAACATTGCCATCAGTTTTGTAATCTACCTGCCGTTTGTCAAAGTGGCGGACCGGGCCGAGATGAAACGAGAAAAAGAAATGGAAGCGTAAGCGCAGGCTTAGCAAGGAGGCGGATATGGAAAATTATGAATTAATTATTATGAATCTTGTGGTTGACAGCGGCACGGCCAGAAGCTGTGCAATGGAAGCCATCTATAAAGCGAAAGAAGGATTATTGGCAGAAGCCGAAACACTGATCGCGGAGAGCAATGAACAGCTTTCGAAAGCCCATAACACCCAGACCGAACTGATTCAGATGGAATTAAACGGTCAGCCGGTGCCGGTTTCGCTGCTGATGATGCATGCTCAGGACCACCTGATGACCTCGATGGTAGTCAAGGATCTGGCAACAGAGTTTGTGGACCTCTATAAGAAAATCAACAATTAAGAAGCAGGAGCCATCGGATATGAAATTAATCGTAAATGCAGATGATTTTGGGTTGTCGCGCGGCGTAAACTTCGGGATTGTGGATGCCATGCACCATGGCATTGTCCGGTCGACAACCCTGATGGCTTCCGGTCCGGCTTTTGACCATGCGGTAGAACTGGGGAAAAGAAATGAAGCCCTGGGAATCGGAATCCATCTTACCCTGACCTGGGGATATCCGCTGGTATCCGGTCATAAAACCCTGGTGGATGAGCAGGGAAGGTTTCATAAGCTGGCATATGTGGAGTCCCATCCGGATTGTCTTGATCCGGCAGAAATCCAAATAGAATTTACCGCTCAGATTGAAAAGGTACTGGCAAGTGGCATTCGGCCAACGCATTTAGACAGTCATCATCATGTCCATATGCTGCCGGCCCATCGTCAAATCATCGCCGCCGTGGCCCGAACGTATTCTTTGCCATATCGCGGCATGGGTTAGTTTACCGACGCTTTTTATGGAACCGAACTTACGGCCGGCCGGCTGTTGGAGATGCTGGAAGCATACCGGGGAGAAGGCCCGCTGGAAGTCATGTGCCATCCGGGCTATCTTGATCCGGGACTGCAGAAGGAAAGTTCCTACAATCTGCCCCGGGTTCAGGAGTATGCCATCCTGACGGCACCGGAAACCCTGGCTTATATCAAAGAAAAGAAGATTGAACTGATCAACTATACTGTGAACACTTAGGTAAAGAAAGAGTGATGATATGAAAATAGTAACCATTGGCGGCGGCTCCAGTTATACACCAGAGCTTGCAGAAGGGCTTTTGAAACGGGCGGATGTATTGCCGGTAACGGAATACTGGCTGGTAGATATTGAAGAAGGCAGTTGGAAACAGGAGATCAATGCGGGGCTGATTCGGCGAATGGCGAAAAAAGCCGGAGTGGATTTGAAAGTCTATACCACGCTGAACCGCGAAGAAGCATTAAAAGATGCGGCTTTTGTAACGACGCAGCTGCGGGTCGGCGGCCTGGATGCACGGGAAAAGGACGAATGCATTCCTCTTTCCCATGGGATGATGGGGCAGGAGACCAATGGTGCCGGCGGTCTTTTTAAAGCATTGCGGACCATTCCGGTGATTCTTGAGATTGCGGATGATATGCTGCGGCTTTGCCCCCATGCCTGGCTGATTAATTTCACTAATCCCAGCGGCATGGTGACGGAAGCGCTGCTTCGCCATAGCCCGTTTAAGCGGGTCGTCGGATTGTGTAATGTGCCGATTCATATGGAACGTTCCATTGCCCAGATCCTTGCGGTGGAGCCGTCCCGTATTCACATCCGGTTTGCCGGTTTGAACCATCTGGTGTATGGAATGAACGTATTTCTGGATGGCGTGGATGTTACGAAGGAAGCGGTTGAAAAAGCATATGATCCGAACCGGAAGATTGAGTTCACGGTAAAGAATGTCATTCCGGTAGATTATAATCCGGATTTTGTAAAAGGACTGGGGATGCTTCTTTGTCCGTACCATAATTACTATTATAAAAAGCAGACGATGCTGGAAGATGAGTTGAAGGAATACCGGGCCGGCAATACCCGGGCCCAGGCGGTCAAAAAGGTGGAGCAGGAGCTTTTTCAGATTTATCAGAATGAACAGCTGGATGTAAAGCCGAAGCAGTTAGAGGACCGTGGCGGCGCTTTTTACTCGGAAGCAGCCTGCCGCCTGATTGAATCTATTTATACGGATAAGCGGGATATTCAGCCGGTTGATGTGAGAAATAACGGTGCAATTGCGGGGATTGAAGATGACAGCGCCATTGAGGCCAGCTGTGTGATCACCCGGGACGGCCCGGTGCCGTTGACCGTAGGTAAGCTGCCGGTGGCGGTGAACGGACTGGTACAGCAAATCAAGACCTTTGAACGGCTGGCGGTGGAAGCGGCAGTTGAGGGCAGTTATGAGAAAGCGTTGCTGGCCTTGTGCACGAATCCGCTGACGGATGATGAAAAGCTGGCAAAAGTAGTAGTCGACGAACTTTTTGAAGCTCATAAGGCATATCTGCCGCGTTTTTTTCAAAAAGAAACGTCCATATAAAGGAGGCGATGGGGTGTATTTCGCAGGGATTGACGGCGGGGGGACGAAAAGCCGTCTGATGGCAGTCGATGAGAATGGCCGGCTGTATGGACCATATATTGGAAAATCCACCAATATTTATTCGAATCCGGTGAGTGTGGTTCAAAGTAATATAAAATCCCTGATTCTGGATTTTATGTCGGCACAGGAAGCCGAACTTGATGCCCTGGCCGGATTCTGTCTTGGCAGTGCCGGTGTTGATCTGCCGCAAAATGTTCTGGATTATGAGGAAATGCTGCGGGGAATCGGTCTTGGGTGTCCCCTTAAGGTAGTAAATGATGTGGAAATCGTGCTGGAAAGTGAAGCTAAGGGTCAGCCGGGGATTGTGGCAATCTCCGGAACCGGGTCCATTGTCTTTGGCAAAGATGAAACCAGAGCAGCTGTTCGTGTCGGCGGCTGGGGGTATCTGGTCGGTGATGAAGGAAGCGGATACTGGATCGGCAGAGAAGCGGTGCGCCGCAGTCTGTGCAGCTATGACGGGCGCGGTGAAGAAACCGTCCTGATTCCGTTACTGATGGAAGCCTGTAAACTTAAGGATCTTTCCGAGATTATCGATATGATCTATGCACCGGATACGAATAAGTCGGATGTGGCGGCATTTTCCCGGCTGGTCGATCAGGCGGCCAGGGCGCAGGACCGTGTGGCCGGGCAGATTTTGGAAGAGGCGGCAGAGGATCTGGCGGCGGCAGTGTGTGCCGCCAGAAAAAGAATGCAATTGCCGGAGGAGTTTCCGGTAATCTTAAGCGGCGGAACGATTCTGGGGTCGGAGATATTGTACCGGAAGTTGGTTTCGAAACTGGAAACGATTACCGGGAATATCCGCAGGACGCAGCAGGAGCCGTGTATGGGGGCTGTATATCTGGCGCAGAATTGTGCTTTGTAATCTAATCTGCGGTATTATAATGAGGTTCTTTCAGAACTTAGTGTGTGGAAAATTATAGCAAGGTAATTTAAAAGTGCCAAGACAATGGATTTTATCCCGTCTTGGCACTTCATTTATTTGCTTGATACCCTACTTACACCCCGTCTTATTTTATGCCCCTATATCAGCGGTAAAAGTATATATAATCATACAAATTATTACTGCCATGCCGCCGCGATCCCGCTTCTCGTCTCTGACAGCCGCCGGATAATCTTCACTCCCATTCAGATTATTCGGCGGCTGTCAGAGACGAGGGTAACATAGACAAAACGATGTGTCCATGCTATGATAGTGCTGTGGTACTCACAACTATAGTTATTTTCATAGAAAGATGATGACATTATGTAGATATATTGTATATAATGATTATAGTTAAAATATCAAAAAAAAAGTAAAACACGTAGACAAACACGAACATATATTCTATAATGAAGGTGAAAGACAGTAAAAGGAGGAAATATCATGGCAAATAAATTCTTATTACCTGTTTATGAGAAGGTCTTTGATCAACAATTTTCGTATGGGAACTTTGAAGATCGATTGAAAATGCAAAAGATGGTTTATCTTTTACAGGAAGAAGGTGTAGATATAGGGCACTATGGATTTGACTGGTACAAACATGGACCCTATTCTCAAGCTTTATTAGATGATATGTATATGGAAAGCGGAAGCAATTTTATAAGGTTAAATTATACACCAGGAGCAGAGAAAGGCATTAAAAACCTTAAAGATATTTTTAACGATGTTGAGGCTAACTCGAAATATGGTATAAAAAATTGGACAGAATGTTTGGCTTCAATTCATTTTCTAAGAAACAAAGAAATGGGAAGCAATGTCTCAAAAGAAGAAATAATTCAAGTATTAGTTGAAAGAAAGCCACATCTAGATAATGATACATTAAATGAAAAGGCTTACAATTTATTAGATAGCCTAACTATGTAGGTATTAAGGATGGGGATAAAATTTACTGATAGAATACTTGATAATGTACATGGTTTTATTGAATATACAGATGCAGAAAAAGCAATAATGAATACTCTGCTATTCAAAAGATTGCAAAGTATAAAACAGTT
>Ga0153923_100535_pt1 | contig 11664 bp, 13 predicted proteins | sample TSNJ007MetaG_FD_104682 | JGI IMG/M metagenome (GOLD analysis project Ga0153923, IMG submission 104682) | Attine ant fungus gardens microbial communities from New Jersey, USA - TSNJ007 MetaG | ecosystem: Host-associated > Fungi > Mycelium > Unclassified | place: USA: New Jersey, Brendon T. Byrne... | reverse complement strand
CTACAGCGACCGACGTTTCATCACAACTCGTCTCAATAGCAAGTATTAGTACAGGCTGAGCTGCGCCCGTTTCTGTCTTCATTTCAAGTCCACGCTTCCTTCCATATTCCCATGCTCCTCGTACTCTGGCAGATCCGCCCACATAATGAGCGCATCTTCGCGATTATCGGAATAATATCCTTTGCGTGTGCCAGCAGATCGAAAGCCTTTTTTACGATATAAATTCTGTGCTACCTCGTTCGATACCCGTACCTCAAGTGTAATAGACTTCATACCTACATAAGACGCCGTCTTCATCAGCTCTTCGAGCAAACGCTCGCCCCATTTACGTCCACGATAGGCTTCAAGCAGGGCTATATTCGTCACATGCGCCTCATCCACGATGGCCCACATACCGGCATAACCGATAATATGACCAGCCAGCTCCATAACCATATATTTTGCAAAATGATTATGCGTCAGCTCGTTGCGAAAAGCTTCCTCTGTCCAAGGCATCGTGAAGGCTTCCCGTTCAATGATAAGAATGTCAGGAATATCCGTAAGCTTCATCAAACGAAAAACAAGTTCAGCCTCTTGAGCTATCATTGATTCCGCTTCCGTCATGGTTTCTTTAAGCCCCCTTCTCTGCTTAACCGCAGATTGGCCTCCGCTTCTGAGATCTGAGTATAGTTAGGGATCAAGCTATGGATATCATCTTTCTCTACCTGAAGCCGCGCTTCTCCAAGAAATCCTGTCCAGCGGCCTTCCATTTCATAAGGAACTGCAATAGGAACACCAAGATCCTTCAATGGACGAAGCGAATCCTCACTGCCATGAACTGCAGTCTCCCCAACAAACCAAAGAACAGCGGGCTTATTGCCTTCGACTGAAGCCTGTCCTAAACGTTCAGCTAAGTACTCCACCCAATCTGCCATCAGGCGGATGGCATCAGGCTCAAGACGGCTAGGAGCATTATTTCCCTCAGCTGCGAATAATCCTGTATACACCTGTCCTCGGCGCGCATCCATTAGTGGAATGATCCAATCAGGCCCGTAGCTGCTATTCTCGGTAGTTTGTTCCGACGCTTTGGTCATCACGTTATTCTTGAGGGCTGTTTGATATCCGCCCCATGCTACTGCATGTAGACTCGAAATACCGACCACTGGGACATCCCATGCCCATGCCAGCGTTTTGGCAGCGGTAACTGCGATACGCGTCCCCGTATACGATCCGGGACCCACACCAACAGAAATCCCGTCCAGCATTGCAGCAGTAGTTCCTGTTGCTTGCAGCGCCTGCTCAATGATCGGGAGTAAATGCACCGAATGATTCCGTTCTCCGGAAGCATTTATTTCATGCAGTAGTTCCCCATTCTCTGTAACTGCCACGCCTAATACTGCAGTTGATGTATCCAGCGCTAAAAGCCGCTTGCGCGGCTCTGTATTCTGATTCGTCATATTCCTTAACCCCACTTCTGGATCAGCTGCCGGCAAAGCTCACCATACGGCTCCCCGATTCCGGTCACCGTAATCATTCTTTCATCTGGCCCCACTGTTTCCATGTATATATGCATATGCCGCGGCGGCATTAAATCCGTAATAATACTGCTCCATTCCACCAAGCAGACCCCTTGCCCGTAGAAATACTCATCAAGTCCAAGCTCGTCCGCTTCCTGAAGCGAAATCCGATATACATCCATATGATATAGGGGCAGACGGCCCTCGTACTCTTTAATAATTGTAAAAGTAGGACTGTTTACGATCCCCTTTACGCCGAGATGCCGAGCGTACCCTTGCGAGAATGCTGTTTTTCCTGCGCCCAGATCGCCGTCCAAGCCGATAATCATCCCTGGCGTTGAAGCAGTAGCTAGAGCAGCTGCAAGCAACTCCGTATCCTGGAGGCTGTAAGAACGGTAAGTGAACACCGTTTCGTCTGTATTGTCCAACTACAACTACCACCTTTTAAAATATACCTGCCAAAAACCATTACTATTAATTATATCGGTATGCTCCATCCATCGCAACAACTGTCCCAATTCAATCTCCCATGCCAGTATGCCAACAATAGAAAAAGAGACCTCTACGCAAAAATAAGCATAAAGAGTCTCTTTTATAAAAGTGTAATTTAGCTTATCTCAGCTCTTTGAACAAACCTTGTTAATGATCTTGCTCCTCTAACCGTTCAACGCCTACCGTATGCGTATTCGTTGGTCGAGAGCCCACTTGAACTGTAGCCATTCCGTTCTGTGCATCCACATGCTCAATCCATACAGGTTCTCCATCCAAATGTACACTTACCGTCTCTTTAGAAGCATAAATATCCTGTGCTCGTTTGACATCCACCACTGTTCTCCTCCTTTATTTTACCTAAATCTCACGATTCTAATGGCGAAGTTTCTTCGAGGGTTGATTCCGCATCAAGCTTCTCCGAGTCCGAGACCTGACTTGCTTCCGGTGGAGCTATAATGCTGTCCCAATCCACAACTGTCGCTGGAATATCCTGTTCGCTCAGCGCATCGATCCACTCGTTTCCACGCGGTTCCATGACTTAGTATTCTCCTCCTCAGCTTTATTAGCCTGATTTTATATTTTCCCATGCTTCACAAAAAATGCACCCGGCTAGAAAAACCTGTCCTGCCTCATACTAACCCAAAGCAAATAACTTAGATCAGGAGGCGTTTCTCATGCATACCGTTTGGAAAGGGGCCATCAGCTTCGGGCTAGTGCATGTTCCGGTTAAAATGTTCTCCGCTACGGAAGACAAGGACATTTCTCTGCGTTATATCCATAAGGAATGCGGCAGCCCACTGTCGTATGTACGTAAATGTCCGGTGTGTGACAAAGAGGTGGCTTGGGAAGAAATCGGCAAGGGTTATGAATATGAAAAAGGGAAGTTTGTTCTATTCGACAAAGAGGAACTGGATCAATTGACCGACGAAAGCAGCAAAAGCATTACCATACTCGACTTTGTTGATCTGACGGAGATCGATCCAATTTATTTTCAAAAAACCTATTACTTATCTCCGGATCAGGCTGGCACAAATGCATATCGGCTTCTTATGGAGGCCATGCGTCAAACTGGTAAAATTGGCATCGCCAAAATATCGATTCGTTCCAAAAGCAGTCTGGCTGCTATTCGTGTGCTGGAGGATTGCCTCGCCATCGAGACTATTTTTTATCCTGATGAAGTGCGACCGGTCTCGCAAGTGCCTGGCCTGCCCGAAGCAGGGACGGTGAATGATAAAGAGCTGGATATGGCCAAGCTGCTCATTTCACAGCTATCCACGCCTTTTGATCCGGCAAAATATACCGATGATTATCGCCAGCGTATGCTTGATCTAATCTCACATAAAATTGCAGGCGAGGAATTTCATATCGCTCCTGCCAAACAGGAAAGCAATGTAATTGATCTAATGGCAGCATTACAGGCCAGTATTCAGGCTGTACAGCATATCCCTACAGATCCGGGTCCTTCATTAACAGGTACTAAGAAAACAAAAACTAAAGCGGCTCCGGCTGCCAAAAGAAAAACAGCCAAGTCTAAAGCAGCAGCTGAGCCTGCCGATCAGCAAAACGAGGCTTCCGGGCCGATTCCAGTCATCGCACCAAAACCGAAACGCCGCAGTCCAAAAAGCAAAACAACCGTATCGTAGGAGGCTCTGCTCATGAAGCTTCAGCCTGTTGTTCCTTTTGAACCCATACTGGCTGGGCAGCTTCCAGCAGGCAACCAGTGGATCGCACAGATTAAATGGGATGGCGTTCGTATGTTGTCCTATTACGACGGAAGCACTACTCAGCTTATTAACAGACGTGGCAACTATCGTACAGCGCAATATCCTGAGCTTACTGATGTATCTGCTTACTGCAAGGCTGATTCCGTTATTCTTGATGGTGAAATCATTGCACTCAAGGACGGCAAGCCCTCATTTCACGAGGTAATGCGGAGGGACAGCTTAAAGAATGGCTCCACCATTTCCGTCGTTAGGCATCAGGTTCCTGTCATTTATATGATTTTTGATATTCTGTTTTATAATGGCCAATCGACGATGGATCAGCCTTTATTCGCGCGGCAGCAGCTGCTAAACGATATTCTGCTGCCGCATCCCCATGTACAGGCCGTACCCAGTTATACCGATCCCACAGAATTATTCGCCGCTGCTCAGAGTCAGAGCTTAGAGGGAATCGTCTGTAAGGATATCAACAGTACTTATGCTCCCGGTGGAAAAGATAAACGCTGGCAGAAACGCAAAATCATTTCTGATCTTACGGCAGTAGCCGGGGGTGTAACGTTCCGAGACGGCATCGTCAATGCGCTACTTCTTGGGCTGTATGATGATAAAGGGAATTTGCATTATATCGGACATGCCGGGCCAGGAAAATTGACTGTACAGGATAAACGCGACTTAACTGCAGAGGTACAGCATTTAAAAATAGATCAAATGCCCTTTACAGCTGATCCCCAGCGAGGGAAGGGTGCTTTTTGGATAAAACCGAAGCTTGTCTTCAAAGTTCATTTTTTGGAATGGAATACCTCAGGCACTCTTCGTCAGCCGGTTACTCAAGCTAGGGTAGATCTTCCTCCCGAATCATGTACTATGGAGCAAAAAGGATAAACTCTTTCCAAAAAAACGTCCTCCCGAATTTATCGAGAGGACGTTTCTTATTGCGCTGTAAGACTCGTTACAATGGTCTCCAGCTCTGCTTTTGTCTGCGCAGTATTTTTCGTATTCGTAAGCGTATAATCAATACTTCCATCCGCACTGGACCATACAAGCTGGACTTTTAGATCTCCATGGTGAGGACCAAACACCGTGTAAACTGCTTCAACCCCGTTGATGGTCAAATTTTCATCCTGGTCACCAGGCAGCTGCGCTAAAGTAACTCCTTCCGGAAGCGTATATGCTGGAGCTGATTTTAGATTCAATCTCTCCCCATTTCGCAGATAAGTGATAGAGGTTTCTGTATCGCTCCACTTTAAGCTTTGTGAAATCACTTTTTTACCAGCAGCTTGTGCTTTAGCTTTCACCTGATCTCTGAGGGTTTTATACTCTGTACTGAAAAACTTCGGAAGCACTGGATTTAAAACGACATCCTGCAGCTTATATTCGTCTGGTAGAGCAACGGGTATCAGGAGTGAATTCCCAGTTAATGAAGATAGCTTCTGTGCTGCTTCGTTTATAGAGCTGAATCTGTATGGCATATAGCTTACACTCAAATCTTCCTCTGGATTAGATTTTTTGTCATTAACATAGAGAGCCTTAATTTCTCCCGTTTGTAGGGGAACAGCATATTCTTTGGCAATCAAATCCTTAATCGTTGGCGATACCGGTGGTGATTTCTGCTCAACCGGAACCGTACCTTTGCTTTTATTATTGCTCCCTGCAGGCACTGCGCCTGCTGTTCCACTTACCGCGCTCATTAACACTAGCAGACTCAAAACCGTGATAGCCGCACTTTGTTTAATCATCTTTATAATATCCTCCTTTAACCCCTTGGTTATTTGATCATGCTTTTAGCTACAGCCAACATTTCATTTGTCGTCAGTTTACTGACCCGATTGTCTGAAAGGGTATATTGTATCGTGCCTGATTTATCCAGCCACACTAGCTTAGTGTTGAAACTTGCTTCTTTAGCCGAATCAGTTGTAAGAATTACTTTCCTACCGTTGACCGTCAGTTCTTTCTTAGTTTCCGAAGCTCGTACAAAAGGCACAGCTCCTTCGGGAAGTTTGGCGGGCGGCACTCCAGTTACAATACTAAAATTGGCTTTTCCTTTGGCATACAGCTGCATAGACAAGTTCGTCTGGCTCCAGCTGATGATCTTGCTAAACAACTGTTTGTTGGGATCACCTGCCGCCGCTGCTGCCTTTAGTTCCTGCTCTAATTGCAAATACAGCTCTGAATCATTTGCTACAGACGGTGGATAAATGATGGCTGTCGCCAGAGCAAAGCCTTTAGGAAGATTTCCAGGCTGTGGAGTAGCTGGACCCTTCAACGCTTTGAATTTAGCAGCAAAGGATTTGTAGTCTTTAAAAACAAATCCTTTGCCAGAGAAGCTGATCGTATCCTGAGGGTTAGAGACTTTGTCACGTAAGTAGTAGGCCAAAAGCGTACCTTCCTTCAAGCTTGCTACGATCGCCTGTAATTCCTTTTGAGGATTCTGATCGGTTGATGCTGAAGTCTGCTGTTCTGCTGCCGCCGCGACCGAAAGAAACAAGCCAGGCCTAACCACACTTACAACTACTCCTGTTCCTAACAAGGTTGCTGCCGAGAGTACGATCAGTGTTTTTTTGAAATCATTATTGAGCTTCAATTTCTAACATCCTCTCCTTCTAAAAGGGTGAATGTAAGCTCACCCTGTTTTCAATTACACTTCTATAACACCTGAGCATGGGTAAAGGGGACATTTTCTCACAAAAAAAGAAGCTGTCCCAAGCAACCTATCATGGCTTTTGGGACAGCCTCTTTTTTTGTTCTTAACATTACAAGTGACGCGCCAAGTGATGCAATATGTGAAGCACCTATAGAGTAATTAGGGGATTTCTCCCTAAAATTCAGAGATTTCTGTTCATCGGACTTATAATTAGGGAAAACTTCCCTGAAATTTGGCCTATTCGGCAACGAATAAAGAAATTCCTATGATTATTAGGGAGAAATTCCCTGATTTCGTTCATTTAGAGCGAATATCGGTTATTTTTAGGGAGTTTTTCCCTAATTAGTTTAAAACAAGTAGATCACATATAGCACATCGCCCACCGCCCCAACCAGTAGCATAGAACACTACGCGTGGCATATCGTCACATGGCACAGTAAAATCCATTACTTTTCCTATTCCATAAAAAAAGCTGCCTCCCAAGTAGATTTCACTACTTTAGAGACAGCTTCTCATAATGTACGGATAGAACAACAGTAGCTAGCGAATAAAACTATTGGCAATCGCTTGCCATTGTTCACGGGTTAAAATGTTATTCAATCCATCATTTAGACTACGAATCGTCTGGCTGGCTTCATCATACCAATACAAACGATTCTGAGAAGTCCAAGCCTGCGCCCCCTGCTCTGTACTCGCTGCGATAAAAACTGCTTCTTTACCATTACCTGTCATAGACCATTTTTCGGCAGTCTGACCTTCCAAGATAGACACTTGCGTTGGATAACCCCTAAAAGCGCTCTGCATTAAGGATAGTGTAATTCTTTGATCCCCCTTATGGTAGGAAACCTCAGCGCTCTCTATGGCATTCACAGCGATCTTCTCCATAAACAGCTTTTGGCCTGTTTTATCGTCCTTAGCTTTCTTTTGAAATTGTTCAAGAACTTCTTTGTATTCCGTGTCTATCGACCCGTAAGGAGAAGCGGCTTTAAAAGTTGCTTGCTCGAATTCGTAACCATCGTCGAGTATGGAAGGCAGCTCGGGCCAGAAATCGCCAGCTACTTTTAATTCGTTTACGAAGTCCTGATATTTCGAATACACAGGAGGATTGAAAGCGAACTGCAATTGATTCCCATAGCCTAATCCTTTGACCAAATTAGTGAATTCAGTATCAATCACGTAATAGGCAGCCATTTCTCCGGGGTTCAAGCGGGCAAGCACCTGCTCATTATAAGTCGCTAATAAAGTCTGATACTTCTCAATCGCAGGAGAGGCCGTGGCAACAGGCTTACTATTATTAGTATGCACCGTCTGGACAACCACCCTTCCTCCACTATTCACTAGGGTAATGGAACCATCCGAAGGTTTGATGATATCAATTGTAGACTGGCTACCATGTTCCGTTAAACCTCCATATTCAGACAGCTGAAGAATGCCAAATCCGACTATCCCCAGCAATATAGCTGCGGAGACCCCTGAGAGAAGTCTTTTCCTAAATTTAGATGGAAGCGGGATAGTCTTCTCTTGCATCTGCATAACGGGAGCACCCGGTTCTCCGAATGACTCCAGCTCGTCTCTGAGGTTCGCCATTTCTCCGTCCATCGTATTCTGTTGATCATGAATTGCCCTTACCCGATTCATAACTGCTGCTTTTACATCTAGTTCGTCGCAGTTTCCCAATGCGTCCATTTTCTTTATCATTTTCTCTTCAACACAGCTTCGTTGCCCCACCATTCCGTCCCCCCTTTTTGAGCATTCATCATTTTGCCAAGCTTCGTAATCGTACGCCTGTATTTCTTCTTCACAGCATCAGTATTCTTATCGAGGATCTCCGCAATCTCCGGGAAGCTCTGTTCCTCAAAGATTCGCAGAACTAACAGATTTCGTTCATCTAATTTCAATTTCAAGAGGGCAAAGGTGAGATGTTCGTTAAATATGTAACGGTCCATCAACTGTTCCGGGCTTTCTGCAGGAGGATCCGGTTGAAAAAGCGCCATAATCTTCAAATGTCTTTGGCGTTTGCGGATCAGACTGAGGCAATGATGATAGGCAATTTTATATAGCCAGGAAGAAAAGCTCGCGATAGGGCGATATGTGCCTATATGCTGATATGCCTTCACTAGAATATCCTGTACCGCATCCTCCGCTTCTGTTCGACTCCCAAGCAGCCGGCAGCAATAGCGGTAAATCGGCTTTTGAAAAGCTTCGACGATAAGGGCATAGGACTCTACCTCGCCTGCCTGTACCCGAACGACGGTGTGTTCGATCCCGTCCAAAATCAGCAAACTCCCCTTTCACATAACCGTATAACCGTATAACTCTTATGATCATCCAAAAGGGACACTTTGGAAATATTTTTTTCATGAAAAGGAACAGACTGGCACATAATACCCTCATTCCTATAACAGAGAGGAGGTTCAGGATGCCAGCAGCCATCAAAGGCACAATTACTGTAGAGGGCCAAGAGATAACCATCACCAACCCAGAGAAGCTGCTATGGCCGGATTGCGGGATTACGAAGCGGATCTATCTGGAAAAGCTCGCCGCCCTCTCTCCCTATCTGCTGCGTTATTGTCGAGATCGGCTGCTAACCGTAATACGTTATCCGCATGGTATCTCTGGAATGTCCTTTTATCAGAAAAATGCACCTGATCCTCTTCCAGCTTTTGTCCAGACCGCTGTTCACGAGAATATTAACTATATCAAGCTGCAAGGTTTACCTGAGCTGATCTGGCTGGGTAATCTGGCTGCTTTGGAGTTCCATCCTTCTTTGCATTATGTAGGTAGCGAGCTGCCTTGTGAATGGATGATTGATCTAGACCCGTCACGTGAGGTCGAGCCCCGTATCATGGAAGCAACTGCAATCGTAGGGACGGTCCTAACCTCCCTTGGTTTATCCTCTGTGCCCAAAACCTCCGGGGCTACCGGGGTGCAAATCATCGTGCCTATCGAGACTGGCGTTACTTTTGATGGATTGCGAAAAATCGGACACTTTGTGGGGCGTTATGTCACTGAAAAGCACCCCGATTTATTCACCTTGGAGCGTCTGAAGAAGAATCGGGGAGATAAAATCTATTTTGACTACCTCCAGCATTACAGTGGCAAAACCTTAGCTGCACCTTACACACCACGTGCCAGACCGCTTGCTACAGTATCCACACCATTGCTCTGGAAAGAGGTTCAGCAAAACGTATCTCCTACTGATTTTCATCTGCTCAATATTGAGGAACGCCTGCAAGAGATGGGAGATCTTTTGGAAAAAGTGCCACCACAGCCCGTCAAACAACTCATTGCTAAGCTTCCATAGGGATGGAATGCCACGAATAATGAGCCTAAAAACAGCAATAAGCCCGCAGCATCATTTCATGCTACGGGCTTATCAGGCGTCCCACTCAAGGACAGAAGGTATATTGTATAAGAATACGGCATATCGAGTCTTGTTCACCGTATTTATTGCTCCATTATTCGTAAAAATACCTTCTTTCAGTTAATAGTACTAAAGTGCCAAGCTAAAACGCCTGCGGCGTCCTTTTAGGATGGTAAGCTAATGAATTGCTTTCTTCTTGAACCGGCCACCTTTAACATCATGAATGTTACCTATTGCGATGAATGCACCAGTATCCCAATCCTCAACAATGGATTTAAGCTTAGCTTCTTCCAAACGGGTAATAACCACGAAGATCACTTTCTTATTCTCCCCGGAAAATCCGCCTTCTCCATCTAAATAAGTAACACCACGTCCAAGACGTTCCGTCAAGGCTTCACCGATATCACGGAATTTATCACTAATAATCCATACCGATTTCGACTGATCCAGACCCTCAAGTGTAATGTCAATTACCTTGAATGCAATGTAATAAGCAATTAGTGAGAACATCGCATTATTCCAACCGAACACAAATCCAGCTCCGGATAAGATGAACAGGTTGAAGAACATAACAACTTCACCTACAGAGAAGGGAAGCTTCTTGGCTACTAGAATCGCAACAATTTCTGTACCATCTAGAGATCCGCCAAAACGTACAACTAGCCCTACACCTACACCAAGAATGATCCCCCCAAAAACGGCAGCAAGCATAGGCTCAACCGTAAAGGCATTCACATGATGCAACATTGAAGTACCAATAGACATAAGCACAATTGCATATAAGGTAGATAAGGCAAAGGTCTTACCGATTTGCTTATAACCGATTAACAAGAACGGAAGGTTTAACAGCGTCAATAAAATCCCCAGAGGAATGTCGAATAGATGTGATAAAATAATGGAGATACCGGTAATCCCACCATCAATCATTTGATTCGGTACGAGGAATATCTCAAGTGCAACAGCCATCATTGCTGCCCCAATGGATAACATGATCATTCGCTGCGCGAACTTAGCCATTTTATGTGTTCCGGTCTTCTGCAGCTTGTTCTTTTCCTCTTTGGCAATCATTTGTGGACTCACATTCATAGAACTCCCCCTACAATTTAACAGTATAGTGTTGAAACATTCGGAAGTATAATTATAATCTATACTTTCTTACATTTCTTCTTATACAATTATTATATCACAAAATAAGCCCTAATAATGAATGGAACACGTTATATCCTTCGAAAAATTCAGATTTAGTCCTCTTTCCGCTCATAATAGCGGAGATAACAACTGACACAGCCCTTCACCGAGTTTGACAATTCTCCCTCTCTCCTTAAACTTTACAGGATCAATAAATTCACTGTGCTTTTGATCCTTCTCAAACCCTGTGACTAGAGGGGATATAGCATCAGGATGTAGCAGCACAGCAGTCAATTCAAAGTTAGAATAAAAGCTGCGCATATCCAGATTTGCACTCCCCACTGTAGCGAGCAGATTATCGATAATCATGATTTTGGCATGCATAAATCCTTTAGTATAGCGGTAGAATTTCACTCCAGCGTCTTGTAAATTTTCTAAATAAGACAAAGAAGCATGATAGACAAGCACATTATCAGGCTTCGCAGGAATGATAATTCTTACATCCACTCCACGAAGTACTGCACTTTTCAAGGCCCGGCAGATGGCAGGATCAGGAATAAAATACGGTGAAGTAATCCAAATCCGCTGTTTAGCTGCACATAAGGCGGCAAAATACATCTCTTGAGAGGCGTCCATTTCAGCATCCGGACCACTCCCTACAATCTGCACGGCTTCTTGTGACTCACAATTATGTTTTGGGAACAGACGCGGATGGCTTGTGCTTTCGCCAGAGGCCAATCTCCAATCCTTTAAGAAGACATACTGAATATAATATACTGAGTCTCCTTCGAGACGCAGATGGGTATCACGCCAGTATCCCAT
>Ga0153923_100534_pt1 | contig 11669 bp, 10 predicted proteins | sample TSNJ007MetaG_FD_104682 | JGI IMG/M metagenome (GOLD analysis project Ga0153923, IMG submission 104682) | Attine ant fungus gardens microbial communities from New Jersey, USA - TSNJ007 MetaG | ecosystem: Host-associated > Fungi > Mycelium > Unclassified | place: USA: New Jersey, Brendon T. Byrne... | reverse complement strand
GGAAGCTACAGCGACTATATTACCAGCAATCTGTTCAAATGCAATACCTGTGTGGCGATCGCCATCGGGCTTCTGGCAGGGGCGCTGGTGGGCCTGGTCAATGGGCTGGTGATCACCAGACTAAAGGTGGAACCTTTTCTTGCCACCCTGGCAATGATGATTTTTGCCAGAGGTCTTACCTATCTGTACACCGGCGGGTATCCAATCAATTTTAAACCGATACCGGATGACTTTGCCTGGCTTGGTAAAGGGTACGTGGGCGCAGTGCCGGTGCCGGCTGTCATATTTTTTCTTGTGGCTGCCGCCGGGGGCTGGATTTTAAAATATACTGCTTTTGGGAGGCTGCTGTTTGCCATCGGCGGAAACCGGGAGACGGCCGGACTATCCGGTATTCCGGTGGAAAGAAATATCTGCCTGACCTATGTTTTCATGGGCGTTATGGCAGGTCTTGCCGGAATCATCATGACATCCCGGGTCGCTTCGGCTTCGGCCGTAGCAGGGGATTCCTATGAGATGGATGTCATTGCCGGTGTGGTGCTGGGAGGAACCCTTCAGTCGGGTGGGAAAGGTTCCGTGATCGGAACTGTGATCGGAATCTTTATTTTTGGGATTATCGAAAATGGATTGAATATCCTCGGAATGCCGACCTATTTTAAACTAATTATCAAGGGCATAGTGATCATTGCTGCCATAGGTGGACGATATCTCTTCCCGGTAAAAAGAAGGGGGGGCGCAAAAGATGAAAAGAGACAGAACCGGACTACGGTATAAGTTTGATCAGCAAAAGCTGTTGCTGATACTACTTGTTCTGATGTTTTTAGGGTTTAGTGCGCTCCGTCCGGAATTTGCCTCGGCAAGGAGCATAGACAACATTCTCCGCACCTTGTCTATGTATGGGATCGCTTCTATGGGGATGACCCTGGTTATCCTGACTGGCGGAACCGATTTGTCCGCCGGCTCTAATATGGCTCTGGCCGGAGTAGTGGGCGCCGGTTTATTGGGCCGCGCGATCGGCGCTGCCAATCCGGTAACACTTCCTTTTCCTCTGACGATGCTGCTGGCTCTTTTGGTTTGCGGGTTAGTTGGCTGGGTGAATGGGTACTGCATTGCCCGCCTGAAAATTGCCCCTTTTGTTGCCACCCTGGCAATGATGTCGCTGAGCAGGGGGATGGTTTATGTTGTGGCAGATTATATGGTGCAGGGGGTATCTGGTTCGCCGATAACGTTTATGAATGACGGCTATACATTGTTGGGGCATGGACATGTGGGACCGGTTCCGGTACAGACGCTTCTGTTTTTAGCTGTGTTTCTGGTCCTGTACCTATTTTTAAAGTATACACGAACCGGGCGAGCCATCTATGCGGTCGGAGGTAATCAGGAGACAGCCAGACTGGCTGGAATAAAGCCGGTGGGGATCATCTTGCTCTGCTATACACTGTGCGGAATGCTGGCGGGGCTGAGCGGACTGATTCTGGTGGGTAAATTATCAAGTGCTGCCACTGTGGCGGCCAAAGGCTATGAGCTGGATTTTATCACGGCGGTGGCTCTGGGTGGAACCGGCATGTCCGGAGGCAGTGGCGGAGTGGTCGGGACACTCCTGGGGGCCGCATTTCTGGCGGTGATGAATAATGGGCTGGATATGATCAATGTCCCTTCTTTTTACCAATATCTGATCAAAGGCGTTATTCTTGTACTGGCAGTATATGGGGACAAGCTGCTTCAGAAACGAGGAAAAAATTAGCACTGGAGAATATGGTTATTTTCCGTTATACTAAGAACAAAACGTAAGTTTTTCAGAAGGGCAGATGATAAGGCTTGAATATATTATTTGTAGATGATGAGAAGATTATCCGGGACGGCATGGAAGTAGTTATAAACTGGAGCCGCATTGGCTGCAGTAAACTTGTGATGGCTGAAAATGGAAGCCGGGCTCTTGACATCATGGAAAAAGAAGCCTTTGATTTAGTAATTACCGATATCTACATGCAGAAAATGTCAGGGATAGAGCTGGCGAAAGAGATCAAAGAGCGATGGCCGATGGTGAAGGTGATCATCTTGTCGGCATATGAAGATTTCAATTATGCCAGGGAGGCAATTGCGGCCGGAGTGTTTAAATATCTGCTGAAACCAGTTACTCCGGAAGAGCTGGAAGCTGCGGTGACCGAGGCAATGGCGGAGATAAACTGGAGTTATCATTTGAAAAATCAGATGATCGAATCAGAGAAGTTTGCCGGCATTTACCGGCCGCAGTTGGCTGTGGACTTCTGGAAAGCCCTGATCCGCAGGGAAATTACCAATATAGAGGATGTCAGGCGCCGCTTGCAGTTAACCGGGATTGTCCTGCGCGGAGAACCGCTGTGCTGTCTGGTGCTGAGCGTGGAACAGTCCCGGGAGGCGGCTGTTTTTAGCTTGATTGAATGCACGATCGCGGAACTGTTTGACACTTGTGTGGGCTGCATTGCATTGGATCACAATCTGTTTGTCGCCGTTTTAAAACAAGTGCCGGAGGCGGGCGGACTGCTGCACCTGTACAGTGTTTTAAGGGAGCGGACAGCGGCCGTGGTAAGAGGCGCCTGCGGTCGCAGTGTCACAGAGATTATGGAGCTGCATTTATCTCTGAAAGATGGTCTGGCGGTAATTCAGGCGGAAGCGGAGTCAAATCAGGTTCCGGAAAGCCTGATTGATGCTTCCCTCCGGCTGATTCATGAAAACCTTAATAATGAGTATTTTGGTGTCAATGATATTGCCGCGGCTCTGCATGTCAGTGACGGTTACTTTTCCAGGATGTTTAAAAAGAAGATGGGAGTGACCTGTATCGAGTATCTGACTGGTCAGCGGATTGAAAAGGCCAGAAACCTGCTGTGGCATACAAACATGAAGCATGAGACCATCGCCAGCGCGGTGGGGTATGCCAATGTCCATTATTTTAGTATCCAGTTTAAGAAGCATGCAGGTGAAACTCCTGGTCAGTACCGGAAACGGGTGAGGGGGTTGGAGGAGTAGGAGCTGTTTGGGGGGAGGGATTATGTTTAAAACTGTCAGAGCTAAAATAACCGTCTGTTTTAGTGTGGCGATTATGATTTTATTTTTACTGTTCGGAATCACCGGCTATCGTGTACTCCGGGATTATCTCATTCAAATGCAGCAAGAAAACCAGACGCGGCTGGCGCAGTCGCTTTGTACTTCGATAACTTTTTTTAAACAAAGCTGTGAAAATCTGGCTTTCGAACTTCTGGGAACGGAAGATATTGTATGGCGGCTTGATGAGGTGGCGGCTGAGAATAATTACATAAAAAATATCTATGTGATTGATAAGACCTATGATACGATTGGAACCGGGGATACAAAAAAAGTCAGAACCTATCTGATTGACCGAATCAGTACAGCGGAGCGGTATGAAGGAAACGTGATCTGGGACAGCGGTTATGATACCCAGAGCATGATGCTGTTCGGAAAATGCCAGTTTGAAGAAGAAACAGAAAATAGTTGTTATCTGTTTCTGCAGATTGATAACAGCCATATTTTGGATCTGTTTCATCAGTTCCGGCTCCAGAACAGCCAGCGCTTTTCGCTGAAGGGAATCACCAACAGCTTTGAGGTGACGGAGCAGGGTTTTTTTTACAATTATTATGATAATTACAAAGAACTTCTTCACACCGAAATTACCATGGATGATTGGTACTTACGGACCTGGAGTGACAAAGCTCTGATTATGGGACCGGCGAAGGGGCTTTTGGGACAGATGGTCAAAGTGCTGATTGCAGCGTTGGCCGCCTCTTTATTTCTGAGTGCAGTGCTGGCTTTTTGGATCACCAGACCGATCAAGGGAATAAAAGAGACGATGGAGCATTACGGGAAAGGTGACTTTACCTTTACAGCCCGTGTTAGTGGAAAGGATGAGATTGCGGATCTCGGCAATCTGCTCAACCAGATGGCAGCTCAGATTTTCAAACTGTTTGAGCGGGTAAAGGAGGAAGAGGAGCAGAGCCGCAGGTTGGAGCTGCAGACGCTGGTATATCAGATCAATCCTCACTTTCTTTATAATACGCTGGATTCTGTGAATATACTTGCCAGACAGAGCGGCAATCTCCGGGTAGCGGAGATCGTCACTGATTTGTCCCGGCTCTTCCGACTGGGCCTGCACCAGGGGCGGGAAGCAGTTACCGTCAGGGATGAGTTGATGCATGTGACTTATTATTTAAAAATACAGAAAATCCGCTTTGATGAACAGTTATCATGGGAATTGAAGGTACCGGCAGAGATTATGGAATACGAGATTATCAAATTCATTCTTCAGCCGATTGTGGAAAATGCTATTTATCACGGAGTGAAAGGCAGAGACGAACCGGGACATATCCGTGTAACTGCCTGCGAGAAAGAGGAATTCTTGATGTTCAGCGTTGTGGATACCGGAAATGGCATGAATCCCCATGCCTTGGAACAGCTAAAAAAACGGCTTAGGGCGGAGCGGATTGATGATGTGAAGCAGAAAGGTTTTGGAATATGGAATGTAAATCAGCGCATTAAACTTTGCTATGGTGAGTCCTGCGGTATCGAGGTAGAAAGCTGGGAAGGAGAGGGGACGAAGGTCTCGATCCGGATTTTGAAACATCGTAAGGCATAAATTATACTTGACAAATCTCCTCAATATAAGTATATTAGTAATAACTAAAATACTTATATTAGGGAGATGTTTTATGTCTGGTGAAAAGAAAATGGCCCGCATCGGCAAAGAATGCGTGGCTTGCGGAAGATGTGTGAAAGAATGTCCGGTTGGTGCGATCTCTGTTTATAAGGGAATGTATGCAACAGTGGACGAAGATAAATGTATCGGATGCGGAAAATGCGTAAAGGCCTGCCCTGCCTGCGTGATTTCCGTTATGCCGCAAGGAAAAAAAGCAGAATCAAAGAAAAGGTACTGGTATGATTATCTTTGGATATTTTCTGTGGTTTATCTGACGCTTGGCTTTTTTAATATTCTATTTTCATGGTTAGGATTAATCTGTTTTATCACAGCGTTGTTAATCTCTGTCATAAAGGGCAATAAGGCATATTGTAATAAATACTGCGGACGAGGGCAGCTGCTTGAACTGATCGGAGGCAAAGCAGGATTCTCGTTAAATAATGATCTGCCAAAGTTTATCCGTTCCAGGTGGTTCCGGTACGGTTTTTTAACCTTTTTTATGGCAATGTTCCTGCTGATGATTTACAATACTTACCTTGTCTTTGCGGGAGCGACACTAAAAGAGGCAGTTACACTTTTGTGGGTATTTAAACTTCCGTGGCAATGGACGAACACCTCGTTTGTATCGCCCTGGATCGCACAGTTTGCGTTCGGTTTTTATGGAGTGATGCTGACCTCGACCGTACTTGGATTGGTGACCATGATATTATTCAAGCCGCGTTCATGGTGTGTTTATTGCCCGATGGGAACGATGACACAGGGAATCTGCATGCTAAAACACAGAAAGGAAAATCATTATGGAAGAGAAAGCGAAACAGATAGCGGAGCTCCTAAAAATGCTGGCCAATGAGAACCGGCTGATGATATTTTGTGCGCTGATGGAGCGGCCAATGACGGTGGGCGATATTGCAAAGCATGTGCCGAATATCACACAGTCGGCGCTGTCACAGCATCTGACATTACTAAAGGCGCACGGAATTCTTGACTTCAGCAAATCCGGCCAAAGCATTACCTACTCCATTGCCGACCATCGGGTGGAAGAAATTATTCATGTGCTGAAAAAGTATTACTGCGACTGAATCATCCAATGCCGAAGTGGCAATAATGGCTTGTACCGAAGTAAGGAAATATACAATAAAGAAGGAGTAACAATTTGGAATTTAACAGACAAACAATGAAAAAGCTTTCGTTTCTCTTGTGTTTTGGTATCGTATTATATTGGGCGCTGTACCATCCTCATGATGTGAGGGACGCAGTTATGAGGGTATTTGCTGTTTTTTCGCCCCTCATTTTCGGCCTTTGCTTTGCCTTTGTCGTCAATATTCTGCTAAAAGCTGTGGAAAATCTCTGGAACCGCCTGTTGCGAAAAAAGCAAAATGTATGGATTGACAAATGCAGGCGTCCGGTCTGCCTGGTCATCTGCATTACGGTGATTCTTGGTGTGTTGCTTGTGCTGCTGGTAATCATTATTCCGCAATTAAAACGAACGGTTCAGTCGGTTGTTGTCATGCTTCCGCAATATGCACAGTATTTGGAAGAGCAGTGGCTAAAACTGACGGATTTGCTGGCCGCTCAATCCATTCAACTGCCCCAGTCTGACCTTGATCCAAATGAAATTGGCAGAATGGCGGGACAATTTTTGACCGCAAGCGGGCATTCCGTTTTCAACCGGACCGTTGATATTACAACGTCGATTTTTTCCGGCGTACTCAATGCCGTGTTGGGACTGGTATTTGCCATTTATATTTTGCTGCAAAAGGAAAAGTTATGCAGCCAGCTGAAAAAATTATTGTATGCTTTCCTTCCAGGCGAAAAAGTAGTTGCCATTTTGGATATTACCGACTTAATCAACAAGACATTCACAAATTTTGTCACCGGACAGATCACGGAGGCTGTTATCATTGGCGTATTGTGCTGGGCGGGTATGAGTCTGTTTGCCATGCCATATGCGGCCATGATTTCCGCATTGGTAGGCTTCACAGCACTGATCCCTATGTTTGGCGCCTTTATAGGCACTGCGGTCGGTGTGTTTCTGATTCTGACGGTCGATCCCGTGAAAGCCTTTTGGTTTATCATCTTTATCATCGTTCTGCAGCAAATGGAAGGCAATCTCATCTATCCACGAGTCATGGGACAATCCATTGGTTTGCCGGGGTTGTGGATTCTGGTGGCCGTGATGGTGGGCGGCGGCGCTTTTGGTCTTTGGGGCATGATCCTGGGTGTGCCGCTCGCAGCCGTTTTGTATACGTTGCTTCGAAGGGCTGTACAGCGGAGACTGGATCACACGGATGCAGACGGATATGCCGGATAACCTGAAAAATTCATTGTCAAACGGCTGGTTATAGAGTAAAATAGTTCTTGTATAACTCGAAAAATTATATTCAGATAAATGGAGCAATAGACGAATGGAAACTAAAGTACAGATTTCAAAGCATATGCAGCAATACCGTACGAATGATGTGAAGATGCTTTATGAACTTATGAGTAAAATTCTTCTGGGAAATAATGATTTTCGATTGGCAGAACTGGTAGACACAGATGATGTACGATCAGTCATAGAAAATGAAACGGGAGAGAAGATTGATTTTCCAATCGAGTCAGTGATCGGAAAAGAAAAACTTGCTGTTTGGAAGAAAATCGACAGTATAGAATATAATGGGACAAAATTGAAGAAAGCGGACAGAGTGGAGCTAATCGCTGATGTTATGAGTGACGAAACTCTGTTTGAAGGTTTTTGCCTGGCTTTTTATGAGTCAGATGAGTATTTGGAAAATCTCTGTGGTAACTATGGCTGCACAGAGCAATATTACGAATTATTAAAGGATCCTGTCTATCAGAAGAGAAAGAAACATATGCGTCTGATATCAGAATATGTCAGAGCAGCGGTCAATCTTTATGGTGTCATCCATATTGCGGAATTTTTGGAAATCTTGAAGGGCTATGAAAAGGGATTAGAGGATTTTCACGGATATGGCAGAGAAACCGGAACGTACCAAAATACAATCATGTTCCAACCGCGATATTTGGGGATATATAGCCTGCAGCACCTGATTGGTGATGCAGTGCCGACTTTATGTACTACAATGGACGGACTTTTGCTTCATGCATGTTTTATAGAGGATTTTCTTCAGGAAACCGAAGATATAATGAAATTCTTTGCTTCGAAAAATCGAGAAATCATGGAAATGGATCTTGATGAGTTTTTTATAGCAGCCAGTGAAGAAACATCTTATCGTATCCTGTTGCTTGAGGCGAGGGATAAGCAAATATATTTGCCATCGAAAAAGGAGTTCTTACGGTATACCGATGAAAATTATTATGAAGTGTCAGCTGCCGAGAAGCGGTTCAGGCAGTATCTAGAGAAAAAGTATTTGGCGAATTTTGGTCGTGTTGCGAAAAAAGTTGGAATATCCACAGCAGAATGCATCGATGATTTCATGAGAGCGCTGCATGATCAGGCAACGGATGTTGGAAAAAGTGGAGAGGAACGGGACCCGCATGAATTTGTCCAGTTTGTATTTACTGCCATACAAGGATGTGATATTCATGTCGAAAACATGGATGAAGCAAATGAAATTCTGGGATATGCAGTAAGGATGATGAATTCTGTGCGTTTGTGGATAAATCGAGGCAATTCACCAGAAGAACTGTCGCATAAGATGCCGATGAATCCCAATCAAACAACAGTGGTACCGGTAAGTTCCGGGGCGGCCAGAATATTAAGTGAAGGAAGAGAAGAGCTGGAACATATGGGACTGAATATCGATCTTGATGCAGCGGCAACCGATGTTTCCACATTCTCTTTTGCAGATGGAATCAATGGAAAAAGTCAGAAGATTGTAAAAAAGGTATATCCGAATGATCCGTGTCCATGTGGTAGCGGGAAGAAATTTAAGAAATGTTGTGCCAAAAGACAATAGGAGGTATATTAATTTGGAAAAATGGAGAAATGTAACAAAGACATTTTCAAAAGCGCAAAGACATTATAGGAACATGTATTTAGAAATATGTGAAGTATTTAATGATGAATTAGAAGTAAGTCTTTTTTCTTCAAAAGTAGAATCATATGAGATATACTTTTCCTATGGAATAATGTACGGAATTATTTATGCAGAAGAAGAAAATGCTGCTTTAAAGTACGAAGAGGTGAAAAAAGAACTGGAATTAGAATACCGCCAGCGTAAGGAACCATCAAGTGAGTTTATCAATGAATTTGCTGAAAAACATAAGGTATGTTTACCAAATGATATTTTTTTTGATGCATCATCTCTTTTTGAATAGTGTGAAGACGTTGTTGCCGATGGCATGGGCATATTTGCTGAGCCATCGGCAATAACTGTATCATAAGAGAAAATGGAGCTGGTTTCATCCGGTGCTTTTAGCGCTGGTATAGAAACAGGCTTTTTTGCGTTATGAGAAATTTCCTGTAATGAAATATACCACAGGCATTTCTTATTTTGGAGAATTAGGGATATGGATACTGGATGATATCCATAAGTGTTCTTCCGAATGCGCAAATTGCCGGTATTCTTTCTACGGTTTTGCCGTATTAAATGGGGGAATGCCGAATTGTCTGGATTGCTATGAGTAAGCTTCCCCTCTGGTAACTACAGCCCCTATAATGCGACAACATCCTCCGAATAATATAGCGAAAGTAATATATTCTGTGGGTGATTTCCAAAATCTTCTCCAAATATGGTAAGTCCACCTTTGTTTACAGAATCTTCCTTGATACCAATTCGCAAGGTTATAAAGGGGGAGCCGTTTAGATCTAAATCTGATAATTTTAAGTCTAAAGTTTTTGTCCCACCATGACGGTGTTAGTTTTCCTCTCACATCAGAATGTTAGTAGAAAGTGAATATCGGCGAAAAGTTGTGGGTATGAGAATCCGGGAATTTATTGTACAATAGAAGGAACAGATAAATGGGATGGCTTTCCTCGCTGTTTGGCGGGGAGGCGGATCAGGCAGAAGATCCACCGGAACCTTTAGTATTAGGGGCAAAACTATAATGTCCATATAGTATTGGGAACAGCTACTTATATGTAGATACTCAAAATATTGAATTCCAGATTCAAGTGGAACTGTTGTCGATTTTCATAAAGCATATTCAGTAAAGTTAGGAGAGTAACATGATTAAACATATTGATAAGGATGTATTAAGACGATTTCTACTTGATACAATTAAAGAATTATCTGTAGCAAAGGGATTTCCGATGGAAAAGGATTTCAAATTTAGGATTACGCCCAATCAAGAATCTGACAAGAAACATGATTCAACGGATGATTTAATGAGATTGGTAATATATACAGCGAAAAATATTAAAGGCAAAGAGTTTGATTTGGATACGACAATACAAATGTTATCAGCAGCCCCTCATTCAAAATACCCATTATGGATTAACATATCTATGGTTGAAGAAAACAGAAAATAAATATTATTTGACGTAGAAACAAGTTTAAGATTTTGCCTACCTAAAACATTATCTAACCAAGAAACGGGACATCCTCCTTTCAAGGCAATAAAATAAAAAACAATCCTTTTAAGTCATTTTATGGTTTCCGTTACTTTGCAAAAGAAAATGGAGATAAATTCACTGGTTCGTTCGGATAAGCTTGGGACCACCTCCATCATGCGTGACCTTTCCTTGAACCCGAAACATTATGTGGCCGTGAACCATTTCTTCTGTAAGCGTCAAATAAAAATGCCGTTATGCGGGAGGAGATAAAAAAGGATTGTCAGGTGACAAACGGACAAATTCAGAGTGGAGGACTCTATCGGTTTCAGGAAGAACATAAGATGTTTACCAGTTGGCTGGCAGACAGCGTAAACAGTGCAGCATTTGCGGCAATTATGAATGCTTCCATGAGTAGTAGAAATGTCCTGCGTATTGTGCGCCTTTAGAAATAGCGAATGAATATGCAGATACTGTTAATCTGTTTCATTGAATGGAGAAAGAAAATGAAAAAAATGTACAGACCTATTGGTGTGAAGGAGTTAGATTTGATATTAAACACTGGATGTAGAAGATATCCGCCAAGATTGCCAACACAGCCTATTTTTTATCCCGTATTAAATCAAGAATATGCTATTGAAATAGCTCAAAAATGGAATACCAAAGATAACAATTCGGGATTTTGTGGATATGTTACCGAGTTTAATATTGATGAGCACTATGTATCTAAGTACGAAACTCATATAGTAGGCTCTTCAAAACATGAAGAATTATGGGTTCCAGCTGAATTGTTGTCAGAGTTTAATTCATATATTCAGGCACCTATACTTATAAGTAATGCCTTTTATGGTGAAAGATATGAAGCTATTGAAAATCATATAGAAAAATTCATTCAGCTTTTAGAACTGAAAAAATATAACCCAATGGATTTTTCTTGTCAAGTTCAAGCCGAATGGAAAATGGTTACACATCATTACATTGCTTGGGTAAAGCATGATTTTAATAATTATGTTTGTGATTATGATAAAGCTAATCTGTTGTCATCTCTAAGAAAAACATTAGTAGATAATATGAAATGGTTCTTTACATTTTAGAATGAAAAACAGGAGACCGGTCTGAACAATCAAGAATACTAGTCAATTGACTTCACTGGACAATACGTTTAGAAGCTGAGTAGAACGAGGGGGATTGGTATGGATAAGAAACAAAAAGAACAATTTAAAGATATTGAAAAGAACTTAATAAAATTAATTAAGTCATCTGCAAAAGAATATAAATATAAAGCTATATCCAATTCCCTTTATAAAGGGATCAACAATTTTTTTGTTCATTCAGTCTATTTTGTGACGTTTAAAGAAGATATGCTGAAACTTGTAGTCTGGAATTATATTAAGACTTATGAGGCAGATAATCTGTTTTGGACAATCTTTGATATGGAAGATAATATTAAACAAAGAGTTAGTCTGAGAGCGAATGGAGCATATAAAATGCCATCATTAAAAATTAGTGAAAGTTGGTTGGATATAACAG
>Ga0153923_100533_pt1 | contig 11683 bp, 10 predicted proteins | sample TSNJ007MetaG_FD_104682 | JGI IMG/M metagenome (GOLD analysis project Ga0153923, IMG submission 104682) | Attine ant fungus gardens microbial communities from New Jersey, USA - TSNJ007 MetaG | ecosystem: Host-associated > Fungi > Mycelium > Unclassified | place: USA: New Jersey, Brendon T. Byrne... | reverse complement strand
TTCAAAGCCAAGCCTTTCCCAGTCCATCTGATCTTGTATCGCTTCCCGAACCAATGCTTCGTCGTCGACAATCAACAACTTGTACATGAGATCCCCTCCTTGTTATCTAATAAACCACGGTTTTTGATTATCCAATTTGAGGTATTAATATATTGAAATAATAGATCTCCCTTTGTGCAAAATCGTATGCACCACATAACGAACTGAACGAGGCGACTTCATGGAAAAGTTTACCACATCAAAAAAACTAGTTCAAACACTTCTTAATGAAGAAGGATGTGCGGGGGCATTGTTCTAGGGCCTGATGAATAATATTAAACGATAGCATAATCATAGGCGGCGCAAAGAACTACTCAAAGGAGGGAAGTCATAAAATGTCGACATCAAATCGAACAAACATGGTTTACATTATGACCAATATGGAAGTAATGAACGAAGTCATTGCTTTTTACCGGGACATGAATGGAATACTTACCTTTATGGGTTCATACCCCACGTATGGAAATGGTACTGGGACAAGGAAAGTCTCATCTGTAACAGCAAACGATGGCATAGATCCCCTTGTGTCACAAGGATCACTGTCTATATCTCGTGATGGTCGTTTCTTATTTGCAGTTAATGCAGGCAGTAATAGTATCAGTAGTTTCATCATTACCGACAGCGGAGGACTTGTTCTTGCCGATGTGAAGCCATCGGAAGGTGCTCAGCCAAATAGCGTAAGTGAATTCGGTAATCTTCTTTATGTTTCAAATGTTGGTAATGCCGCCAATAATTTAGCATCCAACATCACTGGTTTTCACATTGAGAATAACGGACGTCTTACTTATATTCCGGGTTCCTCCCATTCTCTAAGTACGATCAATGCTCAGCCTGCGCAGGTTTTATTCACACCAGATGGCAGTAAAATCGTTGTATCTGAGTTAACTACTGACCGTCTAAGTGTATTCCGTGTTAATAAAAATGGAACGGTTACAGGACCAATCATTAATGATTCTAATGGTACTAGGCCGTTAGGCTCTTATTTCCTATCCTCAGGAATCCTTTTAGTTACAGAAGTAGCTTCAAGCGCGCTGTCATCATATTCAATGAGTGAAAACGGGATACTTGATGTAATCAGTGGTTCTGTACCGAACGGCCAGAAGACAGCATGCTGGGTTACAACTACGAGGAATGAACGTTTTGCATATACCTCGAATACCTTAAGTGGTACAATATCCACCTACCGAATAGAAGACAATGGAAAACTAACGGTTCTCGGGCATATTACGAGTACTCCAGTTGGCACACCTACAGGTATACCAATAGATTCTGGAGTCAGTAAAGATGGTCGCAATTTATACACCCTGAATGGTAATCAGGGCACAGTCTCAGTATTTAAAATCAATGATGATGGTAGTTTAGTAAGTTTACAGGTTGCTACTTCGACCCACTACCCGTATTTTGGATCGCAAGGTTTAGCCGTTCTTTGATTCTGATTGGTTCATATCAAGTTTATAATCTACTTTTCAAAAAATTCTTTAGCATATTGTACAACGCCATGGACATCTGAAAGACCCCCATCAATAAGTTCAACTGCCATAAAATTATCGTCGGAAACTTCGAATGGTGCTTCTATACCATATTGACTGGCTTTTTTATAACCGAACTTCGGATAATACTTATCATGACCCAAAACAATGGAACCCTTATATCCAAGCTGTGCCGCGATTTTGTGGCCTTCCTTAATCAGTAGCTTCCCTATGCTCTTGCTTTGCATTTCTGGTAATACAGCAACAGGTGCAAGAGCAATCAGAGTTTGATCACCCACTTTTATTTCTGTAAAAAGAATATGACCCACGATTTTGTCTTCGTATTCAGCTACAAGAGACAACTCCGGAATATACTCCGTCGAATTCCTAAGCCTGTTTACCAAATTATGCTCATCATGGTCTGAATAGTCAGCTTCTTCAAATGCTGTTTGTACTACATGGTAGACTTCGTTAATATCTTCATTTTTTTCTTGTCTAATTATAAAATTCATTGGTTAACCTCCTAATAGTAAATTATGCGAGTTCCATAGCGTAAAAAATATAGCTATAATCTTGTTTGTTTCTTTGGTGCACATTAATCTCTGTTTACATCATATCAATAGCCTGTATTTCCATAACATAATCTGCGTAATTTTTTCTCATGCGTTTGAGATTATATTCCCTTCGATTGGTTCAAATACTTCCTTCAGTCGCTTTATGTCCGCCTTGGGAGGAAAACCAAACATACGCGAATATTCACGACTAAACTGGGAGGCACTTTCATAACCAACCCTATACGCAACCTCAGTAGCATCTCCTGATTCCATTAACAAAAGACTCCGGGCTTCTTGTAACCGAAGCTGTTTTTGAAATTGAAGTGGGCTCATGTTAGTGATTTCCTTAAAATGTCTATGAAATGAAGAAGTGCTCATAATAGCTACATCTGCAAGCTCTTCAATTCTTAAAGGGTGATCATAATGTTGGATAATTTGGTCTATTGCCCCTCTGATACGATAGGTGTTACTTCCTTCCATTGCAATTTGTGCAAGCGTTGCCCCATATTGCCCTTGAAGGAGTCTATAAATGATCTCTTTCTTATGAATAGGAGCAAGATACGGAATGTCTTGAGGAGAATCCAGCAATTGAACCAACCGGAGCACGGCATCCAGTATAGGTAATTCAATCTGCCCGACGAACATGGCTCGTGAAGCATTGTCCTTTGTATTAGCATGAATATTAGCGTCTTTCAAAACCTCTAAAATTTCATTCTGACTAAAATCAAGTTTTAAGCTCAAATACGGAACATCGGGTGAAGCCTTTATTACCTGGCCGATTACCGGAAGTTTCATTGATGTTATCAGGTAATTAGATGAGCCATATTCTAAGCGTTCCTCAGCTAGATAAATTTCTTTTAGCCCCTGAGTAACAAAACAAAAGGAAGGATTAAATACTCTGTAGGCTGGCTCCTCCATCTTATCCGAACGAATAAGAAACAGAGAAGGAATCGTTGTCTGCAATACTCCCACTTGTTTACAATGGCGGTTAATCAGTCTTGTAAGGTTATCCTGACGGATTCTAATTTCTTCCAACATTGGCCCTCCTTGATGCGTTATTGCATTTGATTATACGGCATTAGCATACTACAAAGGAATGCTCTTGAGAGGATTAGGCAATGATTTGAGACGAATTAGATATCCGTTATTTGTTCATGAATGCATAATATAGACAGGCCCCAGAGGTGCTACCGTTAGATAATAAGCGAGTTTTTAGGAAATATCAGTTTCATTTCTGCCTTACCCGTACGTTCCCAAGAAATGCGGCATCGGAATAACCTTGTTATGGGTGTAGTGGATTAATAACTTCAAAAAAACTGGAGGGTTTTATATGCAGAAAGTAATATTAAACAATGGTGTTGAGATGCCTATACTCGGCTTTGGTGTTTATCAGATTGCAGATCCAAATGAATGTGAACAAAGCGTTTATGACGCTATTATGGCAGGCTATCGTCTGATTGATACCGCTGCCTCTTATTTAAATGAGGAAGCAGTTGGCATAGCGATCAAACGTAGTGGCGTGGCAAGAGAAGAGTTATTTATCACGACAAAACTTTGGGTGCAGGATACTGGTTATGAGCGCACCAAAACAGCTTTTGAAAAATCACTGGAAAAATTGCAATTGGATTATTTGGATCTATACTTAATTCATCAGCCATTTGGAGATGTATATGGATCTTGGCGCGCTATGGAGGAGTTGTATCGTGAAGGGAAGGTCCGTGCCATCGGCGTTAGTAACTTCGAGCCGGATCGTCTGATCGATTTGGCTATCCATAACGAAGTTGTTCCTGCTGTTAACCAGGTTGAAACGCACCCTTTCAACCAACAAATAGAAAATGCGAAATTCATGAAAGAGAATAATGTTCAAATCGAATCATGGGCGCCTTTTGCCGAAGGTAAAAACAACTTGTTCCAGAATGAGGTATTGGTCTCTATGGCTGAAAATTATAATAAATCCGTTGCTCAAGTGGTTTTGCGTTGGTTGATACAAAGAGAAGTCGTTGTGATTCCAAAATCTGTTCGTAAAGAAAGAATCATCGAGAACTTTAATATCTTTGATTTTGAATTAAGACAAGAGGATATAGAATCGATTAGTACGTTAGATACGAAACAGAGCCTCTTCTTTTCACATCGCGATCCTGAAATGGTGAAATGGATGGGTGCCCGTAAACTTGATATTTAATCGATACGATCAAAAGGCTGAAGCTACTAACTAACTTCAGCCTTTTTTCTTTGTTATCTGCTCGAGATACTAAAAAAGCCGCCGAGATGGCGACTTATTCGGAATTTCTTAATATAGTTTGCATTTGGAATTTTGTATTTGATCCGTTTATAATTTCAGTAGTTTTTCTGCATTTATATGAGATATCTTTTCTTTATCCAGACTACTAATTGGGGCATTTTCTATAAATGCTCGAGCCTCTTCATTCTTAATGAATGGGTAATCTACAGAATACATAATCCGATCTGCACCCATAATCTGCATGTTCATCATCAGTTGTGGAAGACTCCACATACCACTTGGCGTCACGTACATTTGGCTCTTGAAATACTCAGATACACTACGCTCTAGATGTTTGGCTGCTCCAGATAAAGTGGAGTCCATTCTGTCCAAAAATGGAGGAATCATTTCTCCCCAATGACCTAGAATAACTTGCAAATTAGGATACTCATCAAAAACTCCGCCAAGAATCATACGCATTGCATGAATGCCTGTTTCAGCATGCCATCCGAAACCTGATGTAGCAAACCGAGTGCTTACAAGCGGATCAAAACCGCCATAATAAGATTCCTGTATTTCCTTCGATATTAATGAAGGATGTAAAAAGAGTGGAACATCCAGTGCAGATGCCGCTTCAAGAATAGGACGAAACTTCACATGATCAAGAAACAAACCATCAGTAGATCCGTTTATCATAAACCCTTTGAAATTTAGCTGACGAACTGCTCGTTCTAATTCGATTGCCGCCTGTTCTGGTGCAGCGGTTGGTAGCATGGCGAATCCAACAAAACGATCAGGATGTGCTTTTATGGAATCAGCCAAGTAATCGTTAGCTTCTTTTGCGAAATAAATCGCTTCAGATGGAGGAAGGATCTGTGCTCCCGGAGCTGAATACGAGAGACACTGAATGTCGATTCCATTCGCATCCATATTCGCTAGGCGCAGGTTCTCCATATCGATCAGCTCTTCCGAATTGGGAGAGCCTCCTAGTCCATTATTACTATAAGCTTCATAGAAATGAGGTGACAATTTTTTGACCTGTTTTTGAATATCAGCATTTAGTGCAGGATTTGTAAAATGTTCTTCAAGCGCAATAATTTTCAATTTTAAACACCAACCAGTCCATTAATGTATGTATCTCTTTCGTTGTAGTTACCTCTTGATTATACGATGTGATAAGGCAAATTGGGAAATTTGTATTATTAACGTTATCTTTTTATTTTAACCGTAACAGGGAATATCGAAGCCTTGGTATTCGTTGGCAACCATACACGGTCAATAGCACTATATATCTTTGAACGGTTTTATAAAAGTGGACTTGCCAACGCGAAGGAGATTGTAAAGGGCTTGGGGGATAGATATCTGTAACAAGCAAACCGAGAAAGAAACTTTACAATAAGACGCTTTAGATAGTACCAATACATTATCAAAACGGGGTGGAAGAACGACGTATTTCTTATGCCATGTCTTTTATCGAGCTTAGTGACTGCCCCTCATGATATAGGAGCAGCACAGCTCGAAATTCTTAATTACACATTTTCCAACATAAATTTTCCGATTTCAATCAAACTATCTTCCGCTTGCGGTGTGACACCGACCTGATCGGCAAAGCCGTGGGAAAGTCCTTTGTACCGAATCGTTTTTACTTTGACGCCTGACTCCTTCAGCTTTAAGGCATATGCATCATCCTCTATACGCAAAAAGTCATATTCACCGAACAAAATGATGGTTGGCGGCATCCCTTTCAGCTCGCCTCGCAGCGGGCTTATATGTGGGATTGTATCATCGGATACCCCCAAATATTCGCCCATTGTGACACTTCCTAAAGCGCCGCTCAACATATCCAGTATCGAACGAATCGGTTTATCATGAGACGGGGATATTTCATAAACATCTCTACGCTGCATATGTCCCACCATACCTGCCGCGTCCACACTTGGATATAGTAGTGCCTGCGCCTTCACCATCTGGGTACCCTCATCCCGATCCTTCATCGTGCACACCGTGGCTAGGTTCCCACCGGCGGAATCACCAGAGATACAAATGCGATTCGGGTCACCATTGAATTCTTCGGCGTGGGCATATATCCATTTCAACACCGCATAGCAGTCGTCGTGCCCTGCAGGATATGGGTTCTCCGGAGCAAGACGGTAATCAACCTGAATCGATATACAGTCGGTATTCGCAACCACAAGCTTGCACATCTCCTCCACTACATCTGGCCCTCCTGCTACGAAACCTCCCCCATGAATGTAATAGAACACTGGCTGCAAGCCTGCCTTCTTCTTTTGCGAGGTATAAATACGGACAGGTAATGCCACATCGCCGTTCTGAACGGTAGCATGCTTCACTTCAACGCCTTCAGTGATCGGAACGCTGTTCACCCGATTCATCATCCTACGCATTTGAGCTGCACTTTTTTTGATATTTTTCTTTTTGCCGCCTTTCATCATCATCTTAATCATCATACCTGTGAAGCCTTTCATCATTGGCTCCATACTCTTATAAAAGCGAGGATCCAGCACACCAGGCTCATCGGTTTCAGGAATGGGCTTAATCAGGATATCCAGTCCGTTTTCATTGATTACATGCTGCCTCTCAAGCATAGACTTAAGAAGTTGCCTAGAATATTTGCGTTCCATAATGTTACTCCCTTTCGATAGTTGTTGAATTTCATATTTGTAGTTGTAGTAGGTTTGCAATAACTCAATTATAGGTTTGGCCTTTAAGAAAAAATATCGCATTATTACTTTTATTATATACTTTCTTTATCGTCTCAAGAGAAAGCGATTCCATTTTTGTCGTCGAGAGCAAAAATACAATATAAAAAAAACAAAAAGGACGACGCCAAAGTCATCCTCGTTGTATATTTTATGTTTATCGCGTTAGTAGAATCACTTGTATCTCATGCGGCTGAACAACAGCATTTACCACATAATTCGCTGTCACTTGCTGCGGTCTCATTTGAAATAGCGGCAGGGACCGACTTTCAAGATAAGACCATTCTTCTGGACGCATGTCCTTGGGCGCACCCATATTCAGCCATTCGTCAAAGGCGCTTCCCCCAGCCGGACCTACCGAATACCTTCGCTCTGTATAAACACCCGGCGTTAAGCCGTCCAGATGAATGTGGTACTGACGGGTATTACGTATATTAAACACATTGTACCGTTCAGTTTGGGTCAGGTGAGTGGTATGACGGTAGCGATACAGTGTATCATAATGACAATAATTATATAAAAATATCTGTAGTTCACCTTTCGAAGAAGTAATAAAATACCCGTCACCTTCAGCTACTAGGCTGCTGCCCGCATACCGTAATAACTGCAGGGCGCGATAAGAGCTCTTGGGCAGCCCCCCGCGAGTGAATAAACCAAACCCGCCATGAAAAAGATCCGCCGAAGGAACGATCTCCTCCATATGGTCACTTAGCGACCAGTATCCCATAGCCTCAAACTGGTCGTAGTTTTCCAGAATGTTCTTGAAAATAAAGGCGGATTTGTAGGAGGTGTCGTTGCACAAATCACGCTGCCAGATGCTATTGCTCCACTCTACAAGAATCACAGGCAGATTGCCGAAACCGCGTTGGCGCAACAGCTTATTGACCTTGTGCAATGCATGCCCCAAATACTGTTCATCGCCGCTTGCCGCAAGAGGAAAAGCTTCATCCTCTGCCATGAGCTGTAGACCAGTGTCTTCCTGATCGGGTAATATGCTGTGATAAGCCCCCAGAGCCAGTGTGTCGGGCATACAGTTATCCTTGCTGCAAGCCACCAGGAAGTCACTAATATAATCACACGAATCAATGTTGCATCCTGGTCCAGCGATATGCAGCTGCGGATCAATTGCGCGGATAGCGCAACTGGTCTCTCGGTAAAGAACCCAGTATTCTTCCAATGTAAATACACCATAGCCCGAAAACTCTGGACTCATGAAGGGAGCGAACCTCCATTCCCGCACCGACTCAATCCCATATCGGTCAATGAAATGGCGAACAAGGGAAGTCACGAGAGCGAGCCATTCGTCTAATTTCTTGGGCATAGATAGGATGCTTGGCCTCCTGAATGGAAACACGGCTTCTCTCGCTAATGCAGAGGGCATATAACTGAATTCCACAAATGGCTTTAACTCCACTGATAGCATGAAGTCCACTACCTCATCTACATAAACAAAGTTATAATCCCCGCTACCAGGCAATTTATTGACATATAGCATCATGTCATCGTCCAACAAACCTTTGCAGCGCACATAGCGAAAACCAATGTCCTTTTGCATCTTTCGTATTTGCGCCTGTACCGCGCCATTCAGCAGATCTTTGGCATATCCTGCATTTACTAACGTCCGCCAATTATGACTCAATGTCCGAATCTTTTGGCTACTGTCCACATGCAGGTCATGTACCTCGTTGACCTGCATGTGGACAATGGAATGCTCGGGTTGATGCAAATGCCGCATCAGTGAAGAAAAATCGGTCGATAATCCCTCGTTGGTGGTACCGTTCTCCTTAGGCTCAGCGGCATCATGCTTATTTACGTGACGGTATTGCCCCGGTGTAACATCATAGCGCCGTTTGAAGGCGTCGATCAACGCGTTGGCACTTGGAAACCCCGCTTCTGAGGCGATATCCGTGATCGTTCTTTCACTACGAAGCAGAGCCACTGCCTGACTCAACCTGACATTCGTAAGGTAGGCAGTGAAAGTAAGACCAAGCAGTTTCTGAAATAAATGGGACAAGTAGGAGCTGCTTAAATAGATAGTGGTGGCTAGTCCACTGAGTGTGATATTCTCCCGATAATGTCGGTGGATATAATCGGTGGCTTTGCGTAACCTTTCTCTGCTTGAGGATCTGGAGGGTTCCTTATGCTTGTTTTGCTCGAAAAAATTATGTACTAGGTTGTTCAGCAGTACCCCCACACGGCTGCGCAGCAATATAGGTAAATGAGATTCATTTTTGTAAAAGGCCTGAAATACTCTGGCGAACTCACTACGGAGTAAATTAAAGCGAGCCTGCTCCTCCTTCGGGTACAGAAAAGACTTACACTCTATAATAATACTTTCAATCTCAGGACAAAAGGCCGCCAAAAAAGAGGGTGAGATAAACAGCGACAGTGCCTTACCCGAACCTTGCATATCCAAGGAGTGCAGTTGGTAGCTGTTCAACACAATAATGTCATCCTGCCGAACTTCATAAGCAAACTGATTTTCATCCGACTGTAAAACCCCAGTTCCTTGCAAGATGTACATTACCTCTAGTTCCTGATGCCAGGAAGCGATAGCATCGTCAGGGAGGTTAATTGAAAACCTGAAATCCGAGGATGTCAATGTATTTTCTTGCATACTTAACCTCCTATTTAAATCATAATGGACATACTACCCTGTTAAGATTATAGCATTTCTGGGGTTTTGCTTTATATCATGATTTCCCTTCTGCGAATAAATTTCAAGTGACTTTCAAGTTCATTCTAGTCATATATAACCTTATTAAACCTCAACACCATTGCATACTTTCCTTATAATATGAAAAATCCACAACCGAATAAGGTTGTGGATTTGCATGATGGAAGACGCATGGTTCCAAAGATCACGCCACTTTTGATTTTACTAGTAGACTCGGTAATAGTGCTCAAGATGGTTGTCTTTGGAGCGACTATCGTAAGTGACTGCACACTTATATAATATTTTACTATGGTAATTAAGGTCATTGTCAATCCTTCCAAATGACTAAATTGACCTACGTTAGATGCCCGGCGATACAGGTCCATGATGACGCCACCTTTTTTAATTTCCGATATACCTCTTTTGACCCGTTCCTGTTACCAATTTGCTTATATCCTAACCAAACAAAAGGGATATTAATTACGGCGATTAGCAGACCTAATGGTAATCCAAACAGTTCCTAGAAAAATAATAACCATCTATCTTATAAAACGATAGATGGTTATTTAAACAGATCAATTCAATTATTCAATTTATTTTATTTCCATGATGGAGTCTTATATCTATTCTTTATCCCATTCGATACAGCCATTTTCATACTTACCTTCTTCTAATAGTCCTGATAAGTAAACTTGTTTCAATTGATTGTAGAAATCATTAAATCCATTATTAAATGCATTGATAATCTTATGTTCACTTTGTTTAATATGTTCTTCATTACTAAACAGGTTACGTGCCAGTTCTTCAGATGTATAAGTGAATTGTTTACTTTCAATGGCCCCATACACATCATATAATGTAATAGTTTCAATAGATTTAGCTAATTGATAACCACCATCTTTAGAAGCGCTTGATTTTACAATTCCAGCAACAACTAATTGTCTTAATATTTTCTTTAAGTACGAATCTGAGACTCCTAGTTTTTTACTCAAAACGCTACTTTTAACGGGAGTATGATTTTTTTGTAAAGCAAGCATTAATGTTACAAACACAGCTTGTTCTACACTCTTATTGATTTTCATAGTTTCACCCTTTATTCACTGCGAAGTTTTGTTACGAGTGTTGTTGCTAATTCTTCCACGTTCACCGGTTTCATTGATTTAGATAAAAGACCTAACAATTTAAACATAGGAACCATCTTCGATAAACCATCATTTCGATCTGCACCGTAAACAAGTGTCGGTTCAACATATTTAACAGGAATAGAGCTACCTTTTAACATCGAAATGATTTCTTTTTTTATAGAAGTAAACGATTTTGGTCCTAAAACACCGCCGATAAATCCCATAGCTTTGACCTGTTTTTCTTCGGCAATTGCTTTCATAATTTTAGCTGGTTCTATATTGATTTGTTTTAATAGATCTACATCTTTTTCAGGACGCCCAATGAAATCGACAATGTAATCTATTTGTTTAGGTAATTTTTGCACTATTTCCATCGATAAATCACTAACTTTTAGATTATGAATACGTGAATTACTTAATTTATTATTACCTGAACGTGAAACGATATAAAAGATTGCCTTTGGGTCTCTCTGTAACCATTCTTTTGTGACAGCTCTTCCTATATATCCGTTCCCACCTAATAATACAACATTCATTGATATACTTCCCTTCTTATTTAAAATGTAATTGTATGTGAATTTTAATGAACATCATACATAGATGTTCTATATCCATGGATAAATGATATCTTTTATTTATTCATTCGTCAATCTGTGAGAAAATTAAAAAAACAACCATTCCCAAAGAAGTCCTCCAACCCCATCCAGGTGAAAAATAACGCGCTGGCGAGAGAATGGGTATCTTCTCTACCAACGCGTTATTTTGTAATTTATTGATTAATTAATGAATATTATGCTTTTTGAAATTACCGCCCTTAACTTCTGCTACATCATATACTACAACAAAGGCATTAGGGTCAATTTCATGAATGATTTCTTTTATTTTGCTTTCTTCCAGACG
>Ga0153923_100532_pt1 | contig 11720 bp, 2 predicted proteins | sample TSNJ007MetaG_FD_104682 | JGI IMG/M metagenome (GOLD analysis project Ga0153923, IMG submission 104682) | Attine ant fungus gardens microbial communities from New Jersey, USA - TSNJ007 MetaG | ecosystem: Host-associated > Fungi > Mycelium > Unclassified | place: USA: New Jersey, Brendon T. Byrne... | reverse complement strand
TATTGGTGTGGCGGTAGGCGTTGCCGCTGGTGTCGGTGTTTCCGTTGGTGTAGTAGTTGCTGTGGCTGTTGCTTCAGGTGTAGAAGTTGGCGTGGATATTGGACCTCCATTACCAGAACTGCTTGAGACTGAAGTTGCTACTGGCAGTGTCGTTTTACTAGTGTTTCCTTTCTTTAATGGCGAGCCGCCAATCGTTACTCCATCGGCTTTGTTATCTATTGAGGTTACGCTTCCGCTGCCTTGAATCGCTGTGCCTCCAGCGCTCGCAGTCAGGATTAACGCGGCCACCTGTGCATTGTTCTCCAGAGTCAATTGCGTTGAGCTGCCCACCGTAAGACTGGCAACAGTTCCTGAGATTCTTAGCAAAGAACCGCTGACTGCTGAGTCTGCCGAGCGAACGGCTGCAAATATCCCTCGAAGTGAGATAATATGAGGAACGACGTTCATCACAACATCCCCAAAGCCTACTCCCGTAAGATCGCTACTCTCTTCCAAGATAGCTCCGGATTGCAGCTGCACACTACCCATAGCTGTTGAACCGCTGGCATAAATTCGAACCTTCCCGTTAGGTTTGGCTACTTGAAGCGGCCCAAGAGAAGTATTGTGTAAGCCAATACTCTGCTCACCGCCACCTCGTACAAACGTAGTCCCTGTTACCTTTACACCTTCAAGCTTCGCATTCCCTTCGGCAATCCCCTCCGTTAAATAAAGATTGCCTTGGATGACAGTATCTTTAAGAACCACATCGGCATGATTAATGATTACATTGCCCTTTACTGTTCCAAGCGAAGTCTCTCCAGATTTTAAGATGAGTCCCGAAACCATTCGATCAGCAAGCTGAGCAAGCTCTGCACGTGTAATTCCGCCCTCAGGCTTAAACAAACCTCCAGGATAACCTTTAATAAAGCCAGCACCCGATAGGGCTGCTATCGCTTTCGCAGTTTCATCACTGACTCCGGTCAAATCAGTGAATGCTGCTGCGCTACTTTTGTCCGTATTGAAACGAAACACTTTCTCCAAGGATAGTGCCGCCTCAGCACGCGAAAGCGCATGTGAAGGATAAATATTGTTATTCTTATCACTGCTTAAATATCCAGCTGTAATCCCTTTGGCAATATCACTCTTATACCAGTCTGTAGCCAGCACATCCGCTGGAAGCTTATCCGATTGCTCCTGATAATTAAATATACGATTCATAATAGCTGCGAACTCTGCCTTTGTGACTTCCTTACCCGGTCGAAACGACCCATCGTCATATCCACTTATAATCCCATTTGCGCTCCAACGCTGTAATGGACCTGCAGCCCAATGGCTTGGAGATACATCCGTAAACGCTTTCAATACATCGATTGTTTCATTTTCCACTTTCGTTGCCGCTGAATCAGGTGAGTTTCCCTTTAATGGCTCTGCCGCTGAAGCATTCATGCTCCCAACCGGTGATAGCAGCCCGGTGACAAGGAGCATAGCAGCTATTGCTGCCGTGAAATTCCTCTTCATCCTAAACATCACTCCTCGAATTTCGTAATATTCGTAATTCAAGCGAAGAATCGAAATCGGTTTCGACAATGTTATTGTTGCTTAGATTTCCATATTTGTAAAGATATAATTTGAATTTTTTTACATTATTTTTTTTCGGAATATATCTCAGTATTAAAATATCCGTTTGACTTGTTTCGGCAATAAGAATAGACTTAAAATAACTGTTTTACTCTTCACTCCATTCAAAAAAACTCATAAATAACCGCTCTACTACAGTCTTTCCCCCATATTCCAACTATTAAGCGGAGGGTGGCTTATACAACATATGAATATCAAAATGATTGCCGAAATGGCAGGCGTTTCTGTCTCAACCGTTTCGAAAATTATGAATAATTACAGCGATGTTTCGGAAAAGACCAAGAAAAGAGTCCTAGAGATCATCGAGCAAACTGGATATTCACCATCCAACTCCGCCAAGACACTTGCAACCAAAAAATCGAATCTGATCGGTGTGATTTTTGCGGGTGAGCTTAATGTAGAATTTACGCACCCTTTTTTCGTTGAGGTATTAAACTCCTTCAAGAAACAGATGGGTGTACTGGGATACGATCTCATCTTCTTTTCGAACGAAAAATTTATTATCAGCGGAGATTACTTCGCGCGCGCTGTTCATTTTAATGTGGATGGCTGTGTCATTATATCTGGACAGAAGATGGAGCCAACGATCCACGATCTGGACATGAGCAGTATCCCTTGTATCGGGGTAGATCTCGAACTAAAAGGGAAAAAGTCAGGCTTTGTTATGTCAGATAACTTCCAAATATCCTCTAAGGTCGTAGAGCATTTTTACCTTCTTGGTTATAGGGAGCTTGGTTTTATAGGAAGTGCCGCGGATTCAGAAATATCCAATCTACGGGAAGCAGGATATACCAAAGCTATCGAAAGTTTCGGTCTCCCTTTGAACCGGCGTTGGTTTGTACATGGCGACGATTTCTTTGAGTCCAGCGGGTATACGGCTATGCAACAATTAATTCAAAGCGGCAGTTTACCAAAGGCCATTTTTGCTGCCTCTGATTTGCTGGCTTTAGGAGCCATCCGTGCATTAAAAGAACATGACCTCCGGGTCCCTGAGGATATCGCCATCATCGGCTGTGATGACATCGAAGCCTGTAAATATACTACACCAAGACTGTCTACCATCCGTCAGAACAAACAACGACTTGGTATCCTCGCTGCCCATATGCTCTATGACTTGATTAACAATCAGTCAGGTGGTGGTTCATTTGTTGTGGAGCCCGTACTTGTTGTGCGCGAGTCCTGCGGAAGCCAATTGAAATTTTAAGGTATAACATAAATAAATCCCCTCAAAGTTTACAACGTCTCAGACCTCGATAAGATGTCTAAGCATTGTCTAAATTGAGGGGATTTTTCATGTAGGGAACTTACAATTTCATTTTAGAATTTCGCAAGTAGATTTGAAATACTTTGAGCTGCCTCGGCACGGGTTGTCATCGATTGCGGAAGGAAGTTACCATCCTGATGACCCGTCAGAAGCTTAGCTTCTAGCGTACCTTGTACATAGGTTACTGCCCAAGAACTAACTTTAGAGCTGTCATTAGTCGCATGGAATGAGCTTGCTTCCGGCTTAACGCCCGTACGATATGCATAGGCTCTTACCAGCATAGCTGCCATTTCCTCACGGGTAATCTGTTGATTAGGGTCAAAACGATCCTCGGATACGCCTTGAATAATACCTGCTTCAAAGGTTGCATTGACCGCCTCTTCGTACCACGATCCAGCGACTACATCTTGGAATGAAGTCGGACGATTCGCAGTTAAGGAAAGCGCTCTGCTGAGGAGAGCTGCATATTCTGCTCTTGTGATGGAACCCGATGGGTTAAACATAGAGTCAGATTGTCCCTTCACAATTTGTTTAGCAGATAGTTCCTGAATAGTCTTGTATGCCCAGTGACTTTCAGGTACATCTCGATAGCTGCTTTGGAACGAAAGAACAACGTATTGGCTAAAATGATTTAAATCTACGGTAAGACTGGTTTTGGATGGATTCATCGTCCCCCCTTGATAGGTAAAGCTTCCATTTTCCTCAATACGATAAATACCCGCTAGAGCTGGATTGGTTCCATTTAGAATCGGTAGTGTTATCTTCACGGGTACAGGGAATTGCTTCAGTGAATATTTATTACCGGACTCATCTGACATGAGTAATGAGAAGTCCATGATGTCACTAACCCGTGAATACGGTGGAGTTATTGTAAGTTGACTCGATTGAATGGCTTCCATCTTCAAAAGTATTGTTGCGGTCTTCGCAGTTGATGGCAGAAGCTTACGAAGCTCATTCAATACTTTGGAGGACATAACGGCACGAACCCCATTCACTTGAATCTCTAGATCCCTATTGCCGATCTGATCGAGTTGATCGATCGGAATCATAACTTGATTCTTATCCGCTTGAAGCTGCAAAATGATGTTTCCTTCAGCACTCTTCGTTAAGAGTTCATCTGGGATAACAACCACCCCTGCAGGCAGCTCCGGCTTCACCACCACTGGCGGCGTAACGCTTGATCCTGGGTTCCCCCCACCCGTTGGTGGTGTTGTCGAGGTATCATTTTCGCGCATAACAGAAATAGTGTACATCTGTTTGGTTCCATCTTGAGCTGTCACAGTTACGGTGATCATATTAGTGCCGACATGTAAATCTCCACTGCCTGTTATCGATACAGTAACCATAGGATCCGCTGCTGTATAGGTTACTCGCGTAACGGTTGTTGAGTAAGGTACAGTCAGTTCGTAGTTGTATTGCCCAGAGGCAAATCCACGAATCGTAGTTCCATTAACGCGAAGATCTACCAGATCTGCATTGCTTGAAGACTCCGCTTCAGGCTGACGCGTAATGATGATCGTATAAATATTTAGTAATCCGTCTTGAGCTGTCACGGTAACCTTCACGACGTTCCTACCAACCTCAAGGGCTCCACTACCCGTAATCTTAACTACGCTAGTCGGATCGTATGCCGTATAAGTAATATCCGTTACCGACGTACTATAGGGAACCGTTACGTTATAGTTCAACGTACTAGGTGCAAAAGCTGGTAGAGTTTCCCCATTCATTCGTAGATCGGACAGCAGAATTTGGTTAGGTAAGGATTCTGACTCACGGATGACGATAATGGTATACACATTCGAGCTGCCGTCTGGAGCTTGGACATGCACTTCCACCAGATTCTCGCCTACTTGCAGAGATTTACCACCTATGACATGAACGCTTAGTAAAGGATCTGCTACCTTATAAGTGACCTCTGCGACCGAAACATTATTCGGTACACGAATCGCATAGTTCATTTGATCCGGTGTGAAGCCGATCAACGATTGACCGTTTACCTGAAGATCTACTAGTGTTGCCTGAGAGATCTGTACTTCTTTAGTTGCAGTGGTCAAATTCGGCATCGTTTCATGCCCTTTCGCATCTGCAATCATCGCTTGCGTAATTTGTACAGCAGTAGCCTTTTCTTGTGGTGATACTCGTAGCTTAAGGATCGGAGCATCTGCTTGAATGCCATTCGTTGAGGTTAGAATGATTCTTGTCATTCCATTAACCGTCTCTTTGCGCACAATCTTAACGCCAGGTTGAGCCGGTTCAATCGATGAGAAGATGAGACTGCTGGAGTCTACATTCAAATCGATGGCTGTCACATCTGAAGTCGCATTGTTGATTGATACTTCATAACCGTTAACCTTTTGTGTAGCAGCATCAACTAATTTTGTGAATCGCAAGTCCGCAGCACCCGATTGTTTCTGTTCGGTTTGAGGTATGAACATACCGTCAATGACATGAGAATCTCCAATGGATGGGTTCAGGCCAAGTGCAGTTAGAACTGTTGCAGCCAAGTCTCTTGTATTCCCACCTTGCAATAATTTTTCCTTCCCGTCTTCGGTGGCTACTGTTCTACCATTCGCCGCGAAGAAGATTGTGGTGGCAAGGGGCTCATCTTGCCCATGACTTGTTGCCATGCCCAAAGTTCCGTCTGCATTCTCTTTACCCCCACCATGGTCAGGCAGCATGAGGATGAGCGTGTCTTCCAACAAATGATTGTTCTTTAAAGCATCATAGATGGTCTGGATGTTCTTATCCGTCTTCTTTATTTGCTCATAATACGACTTCGTATAGAATCCATCACCATGGCCCGCCCCATCCATATCATCCAATTGGAAGAAAATTAACGAGGTATCTTTCGCTTTGCCGCTAGCAGCGTATTGCGTGAACGCCGCTACATCAGCTTCATCTCCTAGGGAATAACCTTCGACACCAACAGAAGGTTCAATATGCCCCTGAACGATGTTGCTCCAGGTGGAGAATACCGTTTGTTTAGTAGCAGGCAATGCCTCCCTAATTTTTTTGAATACCGTTGGGTAGTCCCATGATTCACTGTATGTGTAGGCTGCGGTATCGTCATTATATAGACCATGCTTTTCATAACCAACACCATTAATCATCGAACCCCAGTTTGGAGATGAGCTGGAAGGTAAGGTAGTTTTAGCCGTATAGCTAATAGCTCCATGCTCGATAATGTTCCGAATGGCTGGAATTTGCAGGCGATCACCTACCTTTTCTTTCTTGGAGCTAGGCGTCTCCCAATAAGGCGCATCCTTGGAGACCGCTACACCCCCACCATCAATCCCGATGACAACTACACGTTTATAGGGCTGGTATTGGGCTTGGGCTGCCATATCTGCCAGCTCTTCATCCGAAATGCCTTTCGCAAGTGCAAGGTCACCTATCGTAACATAACCATCTGCATTAAGATCTTCGGAAGCTTTAGCATGGATCTGAATAACGGCAGGCGCCGAATCAAATGCCTTAATCGTTAGTTTTGTTGATCCAGTATAGAAATCCGCATGCTTAACTTCAATGATGCCTTGGCCGGAAGCACCAAGCGTATTGAATTTGAGCTCCGAGATTCTGGACTTTGCATACTCCAGCGGATTCTCGATGTTATAGACATTACCTCCTGGCAGTTCTAGTCTAACGATACCAGGGATCGAAGCGTCTGTCTTCGTTGCGCGAGATGCGCTGACAAATTCGAACTGTTCTGGATCATAGGCTATCTCAACGACAGCTTTGTCCACTTTAGTCGTCATATCAGGTGTACGCAAATCTAGATTATATCGGAATTGCGTACCTTGAACCGTGTGCTTAGCTCCAATCAGATTTAATGAACCTGAAAAATCCTCAATGGAAGCAAGCGGTGGAGCACTGTTATACATATTAGAAACTTCCTGCGCGGTTAATGTTCTTCCATACATATGAAGCTCATCAAGCTGTACTTGCAGCGCATTGCTGTAATTGCCTGTACCATCATTTCCGATCATGGTTGACAATCCTGTATCCAGCGTACCCGTTCGACCTGCAATGGTCATGGTGCTTGCTATACCCTGATAGTTCGTGCCATTAACTTTGGTCACATTTACAGGAACACCATCTTTATAAAAATCAACTCGCCCTGAAGCACGATCATGCGATATGGCGATATGATGCCAGGTGCCATCTACAACATTTGGAATTTGGGCATCTGCACGCGATTCGCCGGATGTATTAAAGTTCCATTGGAGTGCACTTCCCTTCAGCGCTAAGGCATAACCTACATTTGCACCGGAATCCCAATTTTTGTTGGATAGAATCGCAGGGTCTCCTGAGACAGAAGGCGATTTAACCCAAAATGCGAACGAGAAGTTCTTGTCCTTGCCGAATTGCAGACTTGTTGGCTTGCCAAGATCAACATATTGCAGCGCTGAGCTCTTGGAATCGATACTCAAGGCTTGTCCGACGCGACCTTTCACGAACTGTGGATCTTTAACCGGTGTTGCCGGTATAGCATTTGCAGATTGATCCTCCAAATTATTCTCGAAGGACATCTGTAGAAGTGTATCCGCAGAGAGCACTGAGCTACCAGTAAAATCGATTTCACTCATACTGGTGAATAAAGCGGTTGGGTTATAGGTGCTCGTGACAACAAATTTCACATATCTACCTTGTATCGCTTTATCCAGCATATTGAAGTCTTGATAGCTCGTGCCTTTCCAGGTTTTCTGGAATGTGCCGATCGCTTTATTCGCCGGATTGCTCAGGTACGCCGGATCGGTCAAATCCGATAATTGATCCGAGGCGTAGAGTTCAAAATCCTTTGGAAATTCCAGAGCCGTCTGACTTAAGCGGCTAGTGCGCCCAATACCAGTTAAGTTCTTACTACCCTTCATGTCGATAATCACCCAATGTGGAAATGAGGCTGCAGGCTCCTGCCATTTGGAATGCCAAATCGTAGCGGTATCGTTATCTAGGATGTTCGCAGCATTGGCATTTTCATTGTCCGCATAAGAACTAAAGGAGTTGATAGTGAATGCGTTCTTAGGAATAAAGGAATATATTGCTGCCTGTTGTATTTTTTTATAGACCCACTGAAGCTCGACATAAGCAAGGTCAATTTCGGTTGGGCTATTACTTGCCGTCAGTTGTCTGGCTTTCTGAATTTGCTTCGCAAGCTCGTCTAGCTGTTCTTTCGGGTAAGATACACCACTGACTTTATCGCTGTTCATTTGGAAGGAAGCAGCATCATGAATTAATGTGGTGAGCTGTTCAAAGTTAAAGAGCTGAACACCCTTATAGGAATCCGACAAAGCTTTGTTTTCCGTGGCAGTGAGCGATCTCTTCCAGATTCTCAGATCATCTATGGTAATCGTTGCTCCGCCATTTCCTTTGTTGCCATCCACACCAATCAGCGTGTTAAAGGTTGTATCTACACTTTGAGTACCAAGCGAGGCAATACTCCCCGATGCCTTCTCCGTCCCATCTACATAAACTTTTGCTAAGTTGTTTGTTCTGTCCGCTGTAATGGTAAAGAGATGCCACTCCGTTCCTACACTTGATGCTGTAATATCCGCTCTTTTCGTTCCATCACTAATATTTAAGGTCATACCATTGGTGGAGGCAGGTCCAATATACCAACCTAGATTACCGCCACTATTCCAGTTCTTATTGGAAAGGATAGTCTGATCCCCGGAAAGATTGCCTTTGTGCCAGAAAGACACGGTGAAGCTTCCTGCTCCGAATTTCAAATCATCACGCTTGCCCAAATCAATATAATTACTATTACCCGCTGCAATGAGCGCAGCTTTATTGGATTTACCATCGACATACGTTACATTGCCTGCTAGACTTGCAAGCCCTGTCACATCTTTAGCTTCATCGGATAGGTTACCATCCAATCTCATATCGACCACTAGGTCCTTCCACATGGTCGATGGATCAATTGGCGTCAGTTCAGGTGCTTCATTGCCGGCTGTGAACGATTGCTCTAGCGTTGCAGAGCGATTCCCGTAGGCATCAACAGCTGTCACTTGAACAATGTATGAAGTTTGAGGTGCAAGTCCTTCGAGTGGAATATTCATTGCATTCGGAACCGGGGAAAAGTAATAGTCAGAGAATACATTCACAGATTTGCTGCTAACTCCAGACCTTTTATCGATAACATTGATTTCATAATGATGCATAGATTGATCATCTTTCGCTTGCTTAAAGGAAAGTAAAGGTACCGTATCCTGATTCGTTATGTCGAGTTCACTATTGAATATAGGAGCAACCTTATTACGGTTAGCCGTAGTGTACTTGAAATTGCTCTTAATCGCTTCATTCGTTGAGCCTTTTAGCTGAATGACCCACTTGTCTCCAGCAACTGTACCCGCACTGTTGAATGGAGGCTGCGGCTCAGCCGTCCATTTACCGTCTGTGTAGATATCTCCAGGATCTGCGTTAAACGCAATCCGATCCACCTCAACCCGATCCGCATATACCTCAACGAAGTCGGCCTGACTGACAGGAAATTCAAAACGTCCTTCAAGTCCCTTCTTAGTCACTTGGGAGTAACCGCGATCGGATTCAATGTAAGACATGGAGCCAAGGTTAACTGAAGTGAAATCCTTCTGGTAAATGGAGCGATCATCACTAATATTCAGATGGGAATGTCCGGAGAAGGTAATCACTTGAGGATAGTCTTTGAGATCCGTATAAAGATTAGGATTCGATGCCTGTTGCCCATCCATTACCGTATTCGATATAGGTTGGTGCACATTCACGAAGATGGGGGTATTCTGATTCTTCAGATCAGCTGTGAGCTCTGCAAGTCTACCCTTTAGCCAATTACGCTGACCTGTATCTGAGTTGTAGTTGTTCCCGTTTAAAAATAAGAAATGATAGCCACCGATTTCAGATTCATAATAGCCATTCGGCTGGCTTGTGAACCAGTCCGTGGGATAATGTTGGTTGACTTTAGCAACGGTGGAATCGTGGTTACCTATAGCCATTCGGATCTGGGTGTTATTCCACTGCTTTCTAGCTAAATTTTGCTCAAAAATTTCCCGAACCATCACATGGTCATTAGGCTTGTCGTTCCCATTATCATTAATCATATCGCCAACGACGAGTATCGCATCCGGGTTCGGAAAAATCGACCCTATCGTATCAAAGAATTGGGTATAACGTGCATCTGCTGAAGCATGCGAGCCCACATGTACGTCTGACATCGCTACAAACTGGAGTAATGGCTTTTCTTTGGTCTTGATGATATAAGAGAAGGTTACTCCTTTACTAGCTACACCATCTTTGATCGTAATGGCAGACAAATTCGTTGTTTTGGAAATCGAGATCGGCGCGTTATATTTTAAACTATGAACATCCGGAAGTGTGCCGTCGAGTGTATAGTAAATGTCAGCATTCTGCGTTGCAGTTGTGAGGTGGATCGTCTGTGCTTCTTCATATCGGCCGGTGGGTACAGAAGTCGTTGGTTGATCTACAGATAGAATCTCAGATTCTTCAGCTGCAAACACAGGGGTGATATTCGGCATAGTGGAACAAATCACTGTGAGTGCCAGTAATAATGCAACAAATTTCCTACCTTTTCTGAACAAAATCATCTCTCCCAAGCATTATTTTATAGTTTTGAATCCCATGAGAACTCTCCATCGACAAAAGAGCTAACTACCCTTATCTCGGATATATTCGATAACTCCTCCTTTCTTCATCCTATTCAAAGTACATACCATACTATTTTTTTTGGTAGACTGGGGTCTGCTGTGTTTATTGTAGGTATGGATTATTTGCCTAGCATTAAATATCTGTAAACTTCAAAAGATGCATCCAAAGGCTGTGATATGGGTCAAAACGCCTAACTCAATACCAAAAGATGCCTAATAAACGAATAACATCTGCATATCATTAGCCGAATATGATCACAATAGTAGCCTAATACATGCATAATATATGCCCAAAAATACTTTTAGTAATGAAACAAAAACGACCGTTCCTCGAAAAAATACCGAGAAACGGTCGTTGCTTTAACAAAGTTTTATTATTTATGTTTACCTGAACAACTCACAATAAAGTTGGCTCCCCTACTTGCTCATCCAAGTTCAGCTCTACCAGTTGACCGGCCTGCGTCAGCCCCGCACCAAAGCCATACATCAGAATCTTGTGCCCGTTCTTTACTTTGCCTTCACGAATGCCCAAATCAAGAGCTAAGGGAATTGTTGCGGCAGAAGTATTGCCAAAATTCACAAGACTATGCAGCACTTGCTCCATCGGATAGTTCATACGCTCGCAAATCGGCTCAATCATTCTCATATTTGCGCTGTGTGGAATAAACCAATCGATTTGCTCCAGACCCACTTCTGCTTTTTCAAGCAGCTGCTGTACACCGAGAGGAACGGTTCTGACCGCCCAACGAAATACCTCGCGTCCGTTCTGTACGAGCATCTGTGTATCTACCAGTTCAATATTATTCACCGTATGGGCTAGACCCGTGCGATACACATGATGCGCGCCGCTGCCATCACTAGCTAGCTGAAAGCCTAGAAATCCCGTCGATTGCTTATCACTCTCCACAAGCACTGCACCAGCCCCATCACCAAAAAGGATACATGTACTGCGATCAGTATAATCTGTAATCTTGGAGATCGTATCCGCACCAATCACTAGAACCTTACGGTGCATCCCTGAAGCAACATAGCTATGAGCTGTATGAAGTGCATATACAAAACCCGCACAGGCTGCGCTCAAATCTATAGCTCCTGCAGTCTGCGGAATATTTAAGTGGTCTTGAATCAAAGAAGCTACTGAGGGAAAGGAAAAATCAGGTGTACTAGTAGCTACAAGGACCATATCCACATCCTCAACG
>Ga0153923_100531_pt1 | contig 11724 bp, 7 predicted proteins | sample TSNJ007MetaG_FD_104682 | JGI IMG/M metagenome (GOLD analysis project Ga0153923, IMG submission 104682) | Attine ant fungus gardens microbial communities from New Jersey, USA - TSNJ007 MetaG | ecosystem: Host-associated > Fungi > Mycelium > Unclassified | place: USA: New Jersey, Brendon T. Byrne... | reverse complement strand
TGATGCACTTACTGGAATTTTCTTCGTACTCACACTCTGATTCTGTCCGTTTGTATTTGTCGGATCGTTTACTATTGGACGTTCTTTCACAGTTAATTTGATTGTCGCTTCGGCAGCCTCTCCTGCATCTTGATGTGCAACATAACGAATAGAATATTCTCCAGCAGTAGTCAATGTATTGGCAACTTTATTTACTGGAATGGCCTTATCCAATACCTCATACTCTAACGTATCAGCATTTTCAATTTCCGGCCAACCTAAAATAATATCATCGGTCAGTTTGTCTCCAACGTACATTACTTTATCAGTGGCCGTAATTTTCAGGAGTTTCAATTCATTCACAGTTACAACATATGAATGATCGATTTCTTCTCCAAAAGAATTAGTAATTCGATAACGGATTGTATAGTCCCCTGGTTTGGAAAAATCGACTGGATTATCGATAATTCTCACACCAACTTTTGTATTCGAATCATATTTTCCTAATTTTATTTCTTTCCCATCAACACCGATTTCAAACGCAGAGAAAAATGAATAGGGATCAAAGGATTTATTATCATGACCCACATAGAACATGTGGTAAATATCTGGCTGAACGATGTTGATTCCACTAACAACCTTAATTTTTACAGTTGCACAAAGTTGAGTTCCATTAGAATAAGAAATAGTGAATAACCCCCACATTTTACCTAACTATTTAGCGTTGTAGGATTATTTATTATCTGAATCGAGTTCTATTTCTACATTCTCAACAAATAATCCTACATTTTTACGCAAGTCGTTAATTATAGAAAACTAGAACAACTAGGTCGTCTCAACTACTCTCAAACCCCTGATTTCGTATACGCCTTATTCATTTTTCCACAAATATGTTCATAAAACCTACTGTTTTTAATGAAGGTGATCCATAGTTGAATTTCCAATATGGCGTTTTACCTATCCCTGATAAACTCAGTAGCTTCTCAATCAAAATATCTATAATCGTTCTCTAAGCTCAACCTTAATCACCACTTAAGCATTTCCGTATTTCCTCAAAGAATCTCGCACTATTTGTTCACACAAATCTTCAAAGTTTATTCCCACTGCTTTAGCCTCTTGAGGTAATAGACTAGTTGGAGTCATCCCTGGCAAAGAATTAACTTCAATCACAAAAATATTATTGTTTTTATCGACCAAAAAATCTGTCCTCGAATAAACAGATAGGCCTAACATCTGATGTGTCCTATGAGTCAGTTCTTTCATTCGATCAGCTAGCTCAGCATCTATCTGTGCCGGTACAATTTCATCCGTTCGACCCTTTTGATACTTATTTTGATAATCATAGAATCCTGCTTTTGGAATCAACTCAATTGCTGGGAGAACTTTATTCCCAAGTACACCGATTGAGAATTCTCTTCCATCAATTCGTTTCTCTACTAGTACTCTAGAATCATGAGAATAGTTGAAAGCTTCTTGTATTGCATTTTTTAGTTCATACTCTGTCTCTACAAGTGAAATTCCTATACTAGATCCACTATCAACTGGCTTTACGACCACAGGCAGTTCAATTTCCTTAGATTGTTCCAGCTTCGATACAACGGTCCATTCCGCTGTTGGAATTCCATGAAATCGCATCAATTCTTTAGATATCACTTTATCCATCGCTAATAAGCTACTTTGGTAACTTGAACCAGTGTACTTAATATCATAAACATCAAAAATTGCCTGCAGTTTCCCATTCTCACCTATACCACCATGTAAAGCGAAGAAAGTGATATCCGCGCTTTTGCATATTTCTAAAACATTCGTTCCTATTTCACTTCCCGAATACTGTTCGTAATTAGGAATAGTCTCTGAAACGTCGTACTCATAACAATCCGTTCTATAGTTTTCATAGGCATCGTCAAAACTTTTATACACTGGTATTCCTATCAGTAAATCAACAAGTAAAACCTTGTATCCCTTTGAAATCAAAGCATTGGCAATTTTACTTCCCGAAGTCATCGATACCTCTCGTTCACTACTTTTTCCGCCTGCTAGTACAATAATTTTCAAAAATACCACTTCTTTCTGTTAAATTAGTTGAAATGAAAGTTACAAACGTTCAATTTATTTACTACTTAACTCCAAGAGTTATTCTATATATCCTCTAGCTTGAATAATCTTTTGTCCAGTAATTCTCGAAATAAGCTTTGCTGCAGTATTACTACTAGATAACAACAATAAATAAAGAGCGTCCTTAATACTTAATTGATCCCCCTCGTACATCATTGGACCGCTTCCTCCCGAGATATCTGAAGAAGTAACAGTAACTACCTCATTGAGGTTATTGATATGTTCAATAGTCAATAATGCCGTCATTAACTTAGTCAATGACGCAGGGACATGTAGTACCTCTTCATTAATACTAAAAGTGGATGTTGGTGTATTACTCGAATAATATAAAGGGTTCCCATGAGGAAGTTTAAGCACACTTCCAGCAGCGGCCTTGAATGAATCCATGGTAATAAATTCTGGATTATCTGTTCTTTTTTTTGAGTGTGAAATCAACTGATGAACCGCCTCAAAACGATCGGTATCTCCGGTAGGTCCAGAAGCACCCATCACTACTGACAGATATAAGCTCCCTTCTTGATCAGCCACCAACGTTAAAACGCTCAGAGTCTGATCCAAAATTGCGCCCGTTTTCCCTCCTAGTAAGCTATAATTATCTTCTAAAAAGGAGTCTCTTAGCGTCGTTTCAATAGTTTCTTTTCGAGCTTTCTTTCCTCTGATATCCACACTGTAGTGTCTGATTCCCCAAATTTTTAAAATCTCTTCATGCCCTAATACATGTAATCCAAGTTTTAAAAAATCTCGAGTAGTTGACATATGTCCGGCCATTCTAAAACCTTGAACATTTTTGAAAAAAGTATTAGACATATCAAGGTCATTGGCTTTTCTATTCATCTCTTTGATAAATACGTTACGCGCTTCTTCATCCGTAGCGCTGACGCTAGTTTTTCTTAATTGATTTACTTTTACATCCAACAAAGAATATGCCTGAGAAAGAGTAGCTTGAATACCCAGCTCATTTTGATTTCCTGGGATAGATGAGTAGAATTCTTGGGCAGTAGGTTCGTTTCCCTCACCGTATAATTCAGTTAGGTCATAAAGTGATAACTTTCGAATGCTTCCTGCTCCACTTGCTCCACCAATACTACCTACAAAAATACAATGTTTTTTTATTTGATCATTTTCTGTACTAAAGGTTCCAATGATGGTTTCATACTCTTTATTCTTAGAAAGTCGTTGTAGCCCATGGTTCGAAGATTCCGATGGTATTTTCCCACTTATGTGAATACCAAATAATCCTTTGGTATAACGAGTTACCTTAACGTCAAACATGATAAAATAACGATGCTTTGGTTTTAAAATCGTCAATTGCTTCACTTGTGAAGATATGTTACTATCAACTGTCAAATTCATAAAACCAGTGTCATCTTCATTAAATTCCACACTTCCTGAATTTGTTACCCAATCCGAAGATCCAGAAGTCCACCATGGATTCTTCAACTGATTTCGTGTAATCATTTCAGAATATATAGATTCTTTATTATGATTTTTTTCTAGATAATCATTCCTTATTTCCATCTTATCCTCCTAAATGTTCTCCGCGCGTTTTTTTAATTGTTCTACAACCTTATAGAAGCCTATCCCATGAGAACCTTTAACAAATACAAGTGAATCTTCTGAACTTTTTTCAACAATATTTTCTGTTACTTGATCAATCGTTTCACACCATGTTACTTGTTTATTTTCTAAAGAAAGGTTTTTAAATGGTTCTCCATATAGAATAATTCGATCTGGATTCGCTCGATTGATATATGGAATAAGACGTTCATGATGGGCTTTTGCATCATTTCCTAAATCGGCGACTTCTCCAAGTACTAATATTTTTTTGCCTTGATAAAAAGATTTTTTACTCGCAAAATGATCAATTCCGTTCATCATAGATTCGATTGAGCTATTGTGAGTATCATCGATCACTGTTATTTTTTTTGAATTAATAAGTAATTCATACGGACGTAATATCTTCTCAAAACTTTGGAAGCTCTCAAGAAGATGAGCATAATCTTCTGCTGGGTATCCCATACTATCAATCGCAAGCAACGCATTCATGGCATTTTGAATCTGCCCATCACTGTCCGTAGTTAATGAAAAACAAATCTCTCGTCCTTTGAAAGAGACCGTCAATTCTGTTTTTTCCTTTAACACGTTTCTATCTATTACATAACAATCAGCAGTTGAGTCAGTTAAACTACTAAATAAGGTATTTAAACTCAATGAATTCGCGCTCTTAATTATTTTCGAAAGATATTGCTCTTCAATATCTTTATTAATAACGACGTATCCGCCTTCTTTCACACTGTGAAAGAGCTGTTCTTTTACCATTAAGTTCCGTTCAATACCACCATTTGCGTGTGCACTACCAAATGAGGTCATTATGACAACATCTGTCTGCCAAAAATAGGCATTATTTCCATAACCTAACCGATTCATAGATCCTACAGCAGCTTCAAACAAAATAAAATCGTATTGATCATTAATTTCTAAAGATAACTCTAGAGTTGGGAAATGAAGGTTCGCATTCCCAATGTTTCCGAAAGTTTCTCCCTTACTACTTAACAAGTGGGATAAAATTAGGCGCGTAGAAGATTTTCCTGCACTACCAGTAATGGTACAGAATTTCCCATGATAGTTCTCCATTTGATAAGTAGCATATTGATAAGCAAACGCTAGACTGTCAGAGACAATAAACTGCGGAATAGTATTCCTTAAACGAGGAATTGGTTTATCAGTGATAATGACAGACAAACGATCTTCAATTTTATATCTTGAAATCATTTCATTTCCATGGAAATTCCGTTTCGTGCTCGGAATCATGGCTTTGAAACTCTTTTCAGATAAAGCAATGAAGGCGACATTTTTCCATCCTCTTCTATTAATCGGATGCGGATCAAACACTGTATGTTCAATTACTAGATTTTCAGCTAATTTCTCATTCAAAAAATATCCGTCAAAAGTTTGTTCTAGCCATTGTTTATGAGTATCAACTTTTTCTTTTCCTGTAGATAATTCTTCTGATGGTTGAAACATATCTAGTGCTAGTCGTGTAGTATGAAGATAGTCCTTTCCATTAATGACTAATGAACAGGTCAACACTCCAGCCTTTTTATAAAAAACCAGACAATCATTCTGGTTGGTCCCCCAAAATATACTTGCGAGAATATTGTTTTTGCCATCCAGAGAAGATTGTGCTCGATACCATTTTCCATTAATATAATGATCTCTATTTTCTATAAATGAGAAACTACTCTCAGGTAAATGAAGAAAAGCTTCGCCAATTTTGTAATAATCATAAACATTACTTAATTGTGGCGATTTTTTTCGTCCGGTAGCTGCTAATTTTGAATAGTTTGACACATACCAAAACTCACTGACTCTGCGAAGTGTGCCAGCTACGCCTCCATAAACATCACTTAATGCAACAATACAATCCGGCGCATTTAATGAGATGGCTTGATTTAACACATCAACTAAGAAACGTTTTTCACCCACATATCCCTGTGTAGAACGTAATGCTGCATGCTCATTTGCAGCCTCAACTGAAAAACATATTTCTTGATAAGGAGAAAGCTTTCCAGATTCCAAATCCGTAAGAATAGCTAGATAGATTAGTAAATGCATTGTTCCCCAAGGTGATACTCTATTATTCTCGGGTCTTTTACATGTAATTTGATCTTTATTAAATGTTAATAGTGTTGGTTGAAATAAATTTTTTTCGAAATTATTCATTGTGTTCCGATCATTCATAAATAAGAATGGCCGTACTCCTCTCCATGTAGTTGATAGTTATTTACTCAAATAGCGTTATACACTTTTTAGTTATTAGCGCGTTATTGTCATCATTGCGTTCTGTGTATTCGTTAAGCAATGTTTCAAGAGAAGAGGCATCTAATTCAATTTCCATGGCCAATTCCATTAATCGTAATTCTCTTACTTTACGATTTTTTTTTCGGTATTTTATAGACAGGTCAATGAGATAAGCAACTAAATCTGATCGAGTAAATTGCTCCTTCATTAATTTTTCAAGTTCGTTATTTTCCAAATATCGATCCAAAATGAATCTTACCCGACCATCAAGATAAAACTTGGAAAACATGTTTTCATTCGAATACGTTGACAGAATTAAATTAAGCATAAATTGACAGGTCTTAATATTTACTGTTTTTCTTTGTATTCGTACATCAAAGGACACTTCTATTAAATGTGAGAGACTCTCACAAACTTTTTTATCTTCAAATTTATTTAATCGAAGCATTCTAGACACAATTAAGAGTGCATTTTGATCTTGTGTTCTTGCTAAAGGTAAAATCATTTGTTCCGCTGATAAATGTCCCAAGCTTGGACTTTTCAACCAATAGTTATATAAATAGCGATCTATGCGGTCCTGATCCTTCAATGCATCCAATAATGATTGGCTCTCAGTTTGGCTTAGAGCAACAAACTGATAGGTTAATATATTTTTGTTATATGAAGTCGTCTGCGCCAAATCTATTTTTTTCGTCCAACGCTTCTCTCGTAACCAATTTTTTGGTAGATTCCATCCATTTGATTTCTTGAATTCTCTTAGCTCTTCGAACTCTTGGTTCGAAACCGACTGAAATAGCTGTTTAGAACGTAAAACATTCGAAAATTTTGTATCGGATTCTTTCCCATAACAATCAGTAGGATTCAAAAAATTCCTAACAACATTGTCATTTTGTAACACACTTCCTAACAGAGTATACCGAACCCCTTTTTCCTTTGCGTCTATAAATAAGTCAGAAAAATGATAAGAAACGTCCTCACTATTATTTCCTATCTCTACTAATTGAAAATAATGAGTTAGAATCAACAAATAGGTACCATAAACACGATAAAAGAACGTAGGGAAGTAATCCTTTGCTTCTTCTTTTTCAAAATAAGCTTTCATTCCTGCAATCAAAGGGCGAAAATTAATTAATCGGAAATAATCCCGCATAATTGGAAACTCCCTTAAAAATGGATAGACGAACCATTGTGTATTCGCAACTAAATCCCGATCAACATATAATTCTGCAATATCAAAATTAATGATCTTACGAATATCTGAGGAGTAACCTAGAAAAACAAAATCAATAAAATTAAACAGCCTTTGTGTTTTCGCATTAAAGACAATCAACTTATAATCAAAAATTTTTGGCAATTCTTTTGATACACCTTCATACGAATAAACTGGCGATACTTTCATTGGTGTTCTTGCTAAATAGGATTCAATCTGTTTAATATGAGTTAAGGCTCGATCTGAGCGGACTTTCAAAATGAAACAGTCATCAGGTAAATAATCCAAAGCAGCCTGTAATTGCAATGCTTGTCTCAGATAATTTATTGAATTTGTTTTTGCAATAGAGACTTTTTTTTCTAGTGGGGATTGTTCAATGACAACCACATGATTCTCTTCTAATTGTCTTTTAAGATCAGGATACCGTTCAAATTCCCCTGTCCAAGTACTTACAATAATACCTTCAAGTTTATTTGCTTCACGCATTTCTAATAGCTTATCCATAGTTAAACGGACTTCCAATTCCTCACGGATGGCGCCGCACATAACTGCCCAAATCTTCTTCATTCTAAAATCCTCTCAAATAACTTATTCATTTATTTACCAAAGCTTTTTGGAAATTGTTCTCTTTTCTTTTTCAATTTTCCAACCTAGACTCTGTATTCTTTTTGCTCCCCAAGCACCCAAAATAATCTCAAAATCTTCAGAATTTATCTCTTGCGGTTGATATTTTGTTCGATGATTTTGTTCTTGAAGAAAGTGTAGGGTCGCATTCATTTGTTTACCTGATACGTTTAGTTTCACCACCATACCGTATGGCAGCGACTTAGGATGAAGCTCAAACTCTCCTTCGCTGCTGAAGACAAAATTTCCCAAACCATATAAAACATCTTTTGATAGCATTTTCCCAACTGTTTGAATAGCGTGAGAGCCATGTCCGATGATCAGATCAGCTCCAGCAGTAACTAATTCTGTTGCTGTGTGATATTGATATTTCAGAATATGCTTGTAATCCTGACTCCAATGGCAAATGACTATAACTTTTGCATCGGGAAATTTTTGTTTCGTCTCACGGATTGCCTGCAGAAAATATTCCGATATACAGTTTCCCCCCAAGTGTTTTCCGAGTGCATACATTTCATATTTAAGATGATGTCTTGATATGAACCAATATCCATTAAAAATGAAAACATCTTGTTCCTGTGTCGTAATCCTATAAGGACACAAAGCATCCTCTTCATCAAAACCGCTGCCGATCCAAGGCATTTTATGTTTTTTTAATGTAGTCAGTGTAGAGTAGACACCGTCTTGTCCATAATCTCCTATATGATTCGTCGCCAAAGTAACAAGGTCAACAGAATTTTCCTTCAAGGTTTTCATTGTTTGGGTAGCACGACCACCCAAAACAAACCTTTTCTCTCTCATAAGAGGTGATTTTTCTAAATCCTCAACCAGTACAGCCTCCAAATTTATTATTGAGAAATCTGCTTCCTTCAGAAAATGATTAGCTTTTTCAAATGCGTAATTATATCCTTTTTCTTTTAAAGGATCCCATTTCCCTCTAGCTAGTCTTCTTTTTGAATAAAATTCACCTAGATAAGTGTCGCCAGTTATCACGATAGTCATCTCATTTCTATCAAAATGAGTACTGTTTCCTCTTCTCGCTATCAAATTATCCAACGTCTCTTTTCTTGCTGGCTGATTAGACACCATCATTAGAAGTTGCTTGTCTAATTCATACTGATTTTTTGCTTCCAAAATGATAAACACTTCATTTTCATGAAAAGTAATTCGATTCTCTCCCCAAGAAATTCGATAAGGAAACAATTCTGTCCCTAGTTTTAAATCTTTTCTTTCAAATAATTTCCCATTATAGACACACTGATTTTGTGATATATATTCAAACGTTTTCTTAGGTAGTTTTGTCCATTCATTAGCGATAACTTTCAAATCATTGATAGTATAAGCTTGTGGAGCATTGCGTCTTTTTCGTCCCGAAATATTTTTACAACAGTTCTCAGATAATGAGTGATCCTGTACAAATTTATTCAATCTTTCTTGTGCACTTTTCTTTGTTTTTTCTCGATAAAGTTTTGCTAAAAGCAATGATGTGTCTGGAAACATTTTCCAGAGATGTAATCGGATTAACTGACTTAAATTAATTTCATCTCCCTTTTTAAATTTTACAGCTTGAGGCCCTATGCTTTCCTTCTCCACTAAGTCATTAACTTTAACTGTATCAGTAATCAACAATTCACCAGAATCCAAACATTGAAGGATAACCAATAAAATTAATACATTTCCTAATCCTTTATCCTCAATACTCCTTGGTTCACTTAAAAATGATATTTCTCCAATAATATCCTTTGAATAAATCATCAACTTTGTCCTCCAAATTTCGAATACTTTTTTTCCATAAAATGTATCAGTTCTTGAGGTGTCCCCAATGCCGCATAACTGTCTTTCGGTAGAAAAACTGGATGAATCATTCTTCCTTGTTCAATCAGATAGTTGTACAATGGCGCAATATAAATCTCACCATCGTTCTCCAATAATTGATCAGCCATTTTCTCAAAGGCATCAGAAAAGTCTTTCCATCGTCGGAAATAGTATAGGCCTACAGAACCCCAAATAGAAATTGGTCGCTTCTCAGCCATTTCAGTGATTTTCTTATTGTTTTCGTCTAATTTGGCAAACGACCAATGGGTTCCCTCTGCTTCAAAGAGTGGAACGGTACCATCTCCTTGAACAATGTCACTTTTTGAAAGATATTCAGACTTAATCGTCGTATCAATGTTGTAGATTAAAATATCATCATCGTTTTCGAGAAGATCCATCGCCTGCATCACTGTATCTGCCTGACCTTTCGTGATTTCTTCTAACTCGACAATGACAAAAGAAAGTATACCTAATGCAGTGATCTCTTCTATTAAACTTTTATTGCAGTAGCACTCTTTTCGTACAATAAAGATAAATTGTTCATCATAAAACTGTTCTAATGAGCACATGGCCCATGCAAACAAACTATGTTCTCCTGCCATAATTTCATGTTTGGGTTGCTGGTATCCTTCTTTTGTGAAACGGCTACCGCGTCCCGCCATTGTAATAATTACCTTCATTCATTTCCTCCTAAGTATGATAGAACAATTTTAACTGCCTAGTTTCATTGCTTTATCAACTAGATTTCTAAAGATACATTTGTATTTCTGCTCCAGTCACAAAGCCTAAATCAGATACTTTTTTTAACTTGTTCTTGAGCTCAAGTTCTTTTACTTGATCAATGAAATACTCAATACCATCTGTCGCTTTCATTCCATCAAATGACCAATAACAATAATCCCACCATTGCAGTTCTAACAATTCTTCTATGATTGGAGCCCGAAAACGATAATAAATTACTTTTGCGGGAACACCTCCAACTACAGCGTATGGTGGAACATCCTTTGTAACTACTGCCCCAGCAGCTACTATTGCCCCATCTCCGATTACGACACCTTGCTTGAACATCACATTATCCCCAACCCACACATCATTTCCTATCATAGTTTTGGGAAATTTCGCTCTATTTGGAACGGATTGGAACGATCCTTTCTCTACTCCGACAGCCAGTGGCGCACAGATATTATTCGTACCCGAGGCGTAACTTATTGGTGAAGTAGTAAAACGTTCGATTGGATGTTGATCACCCATCATTTTAAAATTCCGTGCAATGGATGAATATCTACCAACAACGGTTCGCTCAGTTAAACGACTCATACTGTATGAACAGAGTCCCATCGTATTGACCATATTCCCCCCTGCAAAAATAGCATATGGTTCGATTTTTCCATCGCTAGCATAGCGAAACGGAGTTCCTTCTTGAATATGGCGCTTTCTATCAAGTGAAAAATAGATTTTCTTTTCTTCTAAAAAATTACCTAACTCTTTCGTAAACTTTGCTAATGGCACTTAATCCCGTCCTCTCTGTTTTAATTTGGTTGGTCGTAATAAGGCTTCAATAATTTCATCGCTTGCCCAAACATAACTTTTTGTCGTTTCGGATAATCCGCATGTAAAGGAATCATCGACAGGAACAATAAGCCTTCGATCAATCGAACCTTTTCAATCGCATAGCTTTCTGCGACTTTTTGATTGACTAACTCTGCGATTCTTTCTTGCAGCTCCGTTTTCTCAAATGCGTAGGAATAGTTCAAAGCTGATTCTTCATTTAGATCAAAATGATCCGTAATAATATGATCGTAAGAGCCTTCGAAGCTATGAAGGATTTTCGCCATGTCATAAGATTCATCCCCATAGATATCAAATGAGCCAAACTGTCCCCGCGGATCAATCAGCTTGACGAGATTACTTTCTCGATCAAGCAGGATATTACTCAGACAAAAGTCGCCATGGATGACATGCGCCGATTTTGATGTCACTAACTGGTAGCGATTCAAAACAGACTCTAAGTTTTCAATGATTTCTTTTAGAGGCAAGTAACTTGTGCCATTGATCTCAGGTGCTTGTTCATAGAATGGTTGGAAAGCAGGATCTTGTAACAGAAGCTGCAATCGATCCATGGTCTTTTTGAAATAAATATCAAGCAAATCCTTTTCTTCCAGCTCCAAACATGGTGCTTC
>Ga0153923_100530_pt1 | contig 11740 bp, 10 predicted proteins | sample TSNJ007MetaG_FD_104682 | JGI IMG/M metagenome (GOLD analysis project Ga0153923, IMG submission 104682) | Attine ant fungus gardens microbial communities from New Jersey, USA - TSNJ007 MetaG | ecosystem: Host-associated > Fungi > Mycelium > Unclassified | place: USA: New Jersey, Brendon T. Byrne... | reverse complement strand
CTATCCAAGCCATCTTCACTAATGCAACCAAGTGATTTTATTGATCTTCCAGAGCTAACTTGTATTTTTGAAGGTTATTTAAACTCATTAAAGAAAGCCAAGCCTGCAGCTATAAATAAATTAATAACTTTATAGTTATCAAAATCAAGAAAAATCAAATCATTAAATAGAACGAAATTTCAAAATAAAATACTCTCTCAGTTTCGTACATTTAGGTACACTTTTAATATAAGTATTCGTAATACTATTCTTGTTATAGGGGATAATTATGAAAAAACATACAGTATGGATAGTAGATGATGATCAAGATATCATTGAGGTTTTGTCCGCCAATAACGGGTTTTCCGCACTTGAAGTTGTAAAAGAAAAACCCGTAGACATTATTTTGTTGGATGTTATGATGCCTGAAATGAATGGATTGCTATTTATTAAAGAGTTAAGAACATTTAATGATCTACCAGTTTTATTTCTAACAGCAAAAACTGAATCAACTGATAAGATTCTCGGATTGCAATTAGGAGCGGATACAGATAGCCATGTATTGAGCTTTAGTAATTTAAAACTTGACCTACATGAATGTGTTCTATTCAAGGACAACGATCGTTTGGAGAAGATATATTGAGCATCCGAGGAAAAAGGAAAACTAAGTCGTTAAAGAGTACATTAATTTTCTATTTTTTATGTTCAATTACCTTGGTGGTCATATCATTTTCAATCTTGGCCATTCCTATATTTTTTTTACTCTCATTTCTATAAGAGCATTCAGTAAAATAATTAGTAAAAAATCATTCGTTTTACAGGAATTCTAACGGGACACGATAGTTATCTCAAACAAGGATGATGTTGGTCAAACCTCATTGAAATACGCTGTCTCTTTTCAGATAAAAGCCGCCTACAGTGGCTTTTTTTTATTGTTGTAATCAAGTGTTCTAGTGTTCTGGTTAACTGAAAACAATAAGGATATCACATGTAGAGTGGGGAAAATGAATGCTGAGACATGTAGCCAGTGAATTAATAGAATAAAGATACCTATTGGATGGTGCGGTGGGCAGAGCTACTGCTCTGCATCTGCATACAGAACGAAAAAAAACGAAGATTATGATTTACACTGGCAAATAATTCTTCAGAATAAATTCAGAATTCCCCTCACTTTATCTACAGATTTATTAGATAGCATAAGAAGTGTTACACAAGGAAGACAACTGCTAAACAGGGGGAAGTAAAAACTCACTACGGAGCAGCATATCACACCGACATGGGAATACCATGCGTATCTCTAGCCACTCGGGAAGGGAGGCTTTTTATGATGTTGAGCCTCGTTTTGTAAAATAATTCTAGAAATTATACTTGGAGGGGAACAAATGATTAAACATAGAAATAGATACACTGCCTTGCTATTAAGCACACTTGTTATTTGTCAGTTGCCAGGATACACAGTCTCCGCCGCTTCCGGAGCCAGCAGTCCCACGATAGCTAATGTAACAACTAACAGCTTGGGCTACATTCAGCTAGGAAGTAATATCAAAGCTACACTTGAGGAAGTCAATATCTGGCCTCAGGTGGAGGGAAACATTCTAACCTACACGCTGAACTATTCGAACGGAAGCAATAGTAATGTGAACCTGATCCATTATTTTTCGAGGGTTGTGACTCCAGCTGGATCGGTCATTCCAGGTAACCCAGTTACCGGAGATGCGCTCAAAAAGAAGGTGGTTTCCAAAGAAAGCCTGCGTGTGACGTACTATGTCAATTTTGGGAAGACGGATTCACTGAAGGGTATGAAAATACCAATGTACGTATGGGACCAGAAGACCAAAGGATATTTGAAGCATGCAGGTACATTTAGTCTACCGGCCAATTATTCCTCGACTGCTGCAAGCGGCAAGAGTCTGAATACCACGATAAACGATCTTCCCGTTACATCGAATACCGAGTCATTGCAAATCAATAAATATAACGGAAAAGTATATGCCAAGGTTGGAATAAGCCTGACCAACAGAGGGAAAAAAATACTAAGTGACCCGGGCTATACGGCATATCTGGTCTCTGCAGGAGGTAATTCGTTTGAACTGACGCTGGATAGCTCTCAAACAAGCTACAAGATTCAGCCTCAGGAGAAAAAGGTGATCTACTATCTCACTGAGATCCCTGTCTATCTAAAAACAGATAACATGAAGCTTCAATTTGTCCAAAAGGATGAGACGCTGAAGTTAGAACTTCCAAAGTCTTCTTATAAACTTCCGGTGGCAAAAGTTCCAAATATAACCATAGGCAAAGATGTTGTCAAGAAAATTATAATCAACAACAATACAATCGAAACTCAGCTGACCAACGCAACGGTGGATGTAGAAAATGATAAGGGGATATGGTCTATTCAGTTCCGCTTGAAAAACACTGGTAACAAGGCAGTAACCTTGCCTTCGTATGAGCTTGCCGTCAAGTCCCCAAAAGGAACGACCTTTCCGATCAATGCAAAGCCTTTAAGCGGAATGACCCTAAATCCTCTGGAAGAAAAAATAATCCAACTCAGCGCACAAGTGCCGCTTGAGGTAGAGCAGAACACACTGCAGCTGCAAATGATTGAGGCAGTCAGCGCAGATCCAACAGGAACCGTGGGAGCCACAGCTAAACTGACGTTTCCCGTTGCTTATTATACGATTCCATACAACGCAAATCCTGAAACCTATTTAGGGTTGGAATACGGAAGCACAAATTCATATGGTTCATTCTCCTATAGTCTTCAGTCGCTACAACGTTTACCCTGGAAGGAAGATGATATCGTTGTAGCCAAGTTAAACATTACGAATACCCAGTCGGTGACACTTTCCTTGCCTGAGTTAAAGGGAGCATTGAAAGTGGATAGTAACGATTTAACGTCTTCGACGGATCTGTTTATGGACAAGCAAGTATCGGTACTTGCACCGGGCAAGACTGCCGAGATTTACGTACTTGCTAAAGTTCCTTACACATTAGATTTTAATCGTATGAAAGTCAATCTATATTCAATATCGAACGAAGAGAACGTTCCGTTTCTTACGCTCAGTACGTACGGCACGATGAACGCCGTAAACACCATTGAGCGCGGAGGAAGTTATATGATTGCCGCTAAAGGTAAGAGTGCCATAGTTCAAGAGAATAAGACCACTGTGTATGAAGGGGTTAGCTCGAACATTATGTATACGGAGTTGCTCATGAGCAATGAGGAGAAAAGACAAAGCAAAATGGCACGTCTTCAAGCATACTACAAAACTGCAGACGGTCAGTTTTTTGAAGCAATGTCCAATCAACCTGATGCTGCTTCCGCCCCTGGAGGCAAACAATTAATTACCGTCTGGACGAAGCTACCCAAGTCGGTAAGCGCCTCGGATATAACGCTATATATGGGTCCAGGAATTACAGGGAACAAGCTGAGTGAAGCGGGGCAAGAGACAACTGGCTTTATTAACATAGCCTCTCTGGCGCTTAATCCTCAAAAGTCAGCGACGAGTATGACGAATGTTGCCCTTTACCCTTATACCTTATCTATTACAGGCTCTGATGGCAATCTTATGAAAGGTAGTGACACGATAAGCATTGCAGTTAACTACAGCCTGCTCAAGGACAGCAGATATGAAACGGGAACGTTCAATCACAAGCTGATACTCAAAATGACAGATCTTAACGGCAAATCTCAGGAAAAAGCTTTAATCCTAGGTACGGATCTGACGGAAGGAACTAAAAATACCTTTACCATGACCTTCAACAGTAATATGTACAATGAAATGTACGGCGGTGCATACAAATTAACGTTATATGATGAATTTCAAGGAGAGCGGATAGAATTGGCTAGTCAAACATATTGGTTAAATGTGAAACTGCCGGAAATTGAAAAATAGGAATTCATTTATATCACAGTACAAGAAGGAGCAGCTCCTATGTTGCGAGTCGAAAATATAACACATTCATTTAAGAACGGTAGTGAATTGATACCGGTGCTTCATGATATTAACTTTGAAGTGAAGCAGGGGGAGATGGTCGCTCTGTTGGGCAGTTCCGGCTCTGGCAAGTCAACGCTGCTGAATCTGATGGCTGGCTTAATGAAGCCAACAGATGGACAAATTTACATTGCCAATCAAGATATCGTTAAGATGAGTGAGAATAAGATTTCTGAATTTCGGAGAAAAAATATTGGGTTTATCTTTCAATCTTACGAGCTCATCACCAGTTTGACTGTCCGTGAAAATGTGGAGCTTCCATTGATGTTCCAATCCGTTGCTCCATCAATCCGCAAGCAAAAAGCTCTATCTTTGCTAGAGAGTGTCGGCATCCCGGACAAGTCTGATTTATTCCCTTCACAGCTGTCGGGTGGGCAGCAGCAGCGTGTTAGTATTGCACGTTCCCTGATAACTGAGCCGGCCATCATCTTCGCGGATGAGCCGACCGGTAATTTGGATTCGATAACAGAACAAGAAATCATCGGCATCTTACTACAATTGAACAAGACAATGAATACCACTTTTATTATTGTGACACATGAAATTGAGGTAGCTGAACAAATGCAGCGTATTGTAACGCTTCGGAACGGTTATTTGATAACAGAAAAGGGTTCGTCCACAGAATCGGAATCCGAGGGGGTAGCAAGCATTGAGAATTAGTGATATCTCACGTTTAGCCTGGAATCAGGTCAAACGGCGTAAGGTTGTCACTGGTCTCTGTATGGCTGGGATATCCATTGGCTGCGCCGCTGTTATCGTTGCGCTAAGTATTGGTGAGTCCGCGCAGAGCTATGCCGAGAGAGAAGTGAACCGGAATTTCAAGATGGACGAAATTACAGTTACGCCGTATGCCAGCATTCCTTCACAAGGGGGAGGTGGTGGAGTCGGAGCTTCTCAGACCAGTGATAAGTTCGATCCTGGAAGGTTGACCCGCCAGAAGTTGGAGTTGATAAAGGGGATCAAGCATGTCACCGTAGCTGCGCCTTTTCAAGATTTTGGTAATATTCAGATGTCCACCCTTGATAATAAAGTATCTGATGTGCAGGTTATCGGAACGGATCTACGTCTACTAATGAAATATGATAATACCTTTAAGCAGGGTGGTCCATCTGATTTAAATGGGATGGTAGTTCTTAATTATGGAGCTACAGTAGGATTAATTGATGCTGAGACTCGCAAAAAATTATCTAAGCAAGTAGAAAGCGATCCGTACAATACTGAATTGCTGGAGAAGTATAATCGCTTAAATACTCTGCCTTCGGAGATCTATCAGCAACAAATCCAGTTGCAGTCGCGACTGAATGACTCTACCTCGCAGTTGCCTCAGACCTATGTTAGCTCGCCATTTCGTGTAGTAGGCATACTGGATAAAAAGGGGAGTGCTGAAATAGCGGCCTATGGAAAAAAGGTATACCTATCACTGGAAAATGCAGAGCGGCTGGCGAAGGAGTTACATCTGAATAATGGAACTGTCGGGCAAGAAGGAGTTTATAACTCTGTTATTGTGAAAGTGGATAGCATAGACAACATAGAACAGGTGGAGCAGCTGATTAAGAAGCTGACACTATCTACGAGTACGAATTTAGATCAAAAAGAACAGATAGCGGAGACATTCGATATGATCAAAAATGCCGCACTTGGTATAGGTGTATTCATTCTAATTCTAGCTTCGATCTCCATTATCGTCGCCATGACCATGTCTACTCATCAACGCCGCCGCCAGATCGGCATTATGAAGGTGCTAGGAGCTAATATGCGGCAAATCCGTAATATGTTCATTACAGAGGCGGCTTTGCTTGGATTTATGGGCGGAATACTAGGTGTATTATTTTCTTATCTAATTGTATTAGGCATCAATCAGCTCATTGGTTCAGCTCTTGGAATGGGGGAACCACTCATCATTGACATTCCATTCATGACAATATCGGTGGGTATTTCTTTTGCAGTTCTGACTGGCGTATTATCGGGAATTTATCCAGCTATTAGCGCGTCTAGAACGAATGCGCTCTCCGCGATCAAAAAGGATTAACGATTTCAAGTAGAAAGGAAGCCGAACTGATGAAGAAGACCATAAAATGGATTATAGCAGTAGTGATAATATTAATTGTAGGATATGTACTATATACTCAAATGTATAAGCCCCAGGAACTGCAGGAACCTGTAGAAAAGTCTCCGGCATTTACTTTTGAGGTGACCAAAGAAAAGATTATCAATTCAGTTCAAGTTATAGGGAAGTCTGAGTACAAACAGGAAAAGCTCTTGTATGCTCCGTTCACTTCCAAAGTGAAGCAATGGAAAGTGGAAAACGGAACGCAGGTGAAGAAAGGAGATGTGTTATACACCCTGGATCAATCGGCTTTAAAGAATGAAATCATAACGCAAGAGGCGACGATCCGCAAGGCGAAGCTGGAAGCGGAACTCAGTGAGTTCGTTTTTCAGCAGGAAGATGAGACCACTGCTGTAGGAGCAACTGAGGCTGAACGGTTAAAGGCGCTTGCAGGTCAAGAAACAAGTCGACTGAATAATGAGCTTAACAAGGAGAATGCCAATATTCAGGAGCAGGAGCTCGCAATTAAGAAGAATAAGCTAAAAACAGCGGTCTATTATGCCCCGGCAAACGGTATCTTTCTGTATGACAGCACGAGTGAACGGCCGCAATCTGTAACGGAGAACCAGTACATTGGTAAGATTGTGTATACGAATGAGCTAGAGTTCATTGCACTTGTGGGTGAACAGGATATTTTCCGTATTAAACCTGGAATGAAGGTTCAAGTTAAAATGACGGCATTAAAGGATTTAAAGCTAAGCGGTGAGGTAACGAAGGTATCCAAGTTTGCCACGACAGCTGCAGGTCAGACCAACACTGCCAGCCAAGTGCCTCAATTTGAAGTGGTGATCTCACTGCAGCCCGACGAGCATTTAATAGGAGGTCTCAGCCTAAACGGTGAAATTGAGATCACACGCAAAGAGAATGCTACGGTTGTATCAAGCATTGCTATTGTGCACGAAGGAGATCTTTCTTATGTTATGCTGGACAAAGGCAACGGTCAATATGAACGAAGAGATATTAAGATCGGACTGGAAACAGCGGACAAGACAGAGATACTCTCAGGTCTTAAAGTTGGCGACACTGTTGTTCTCCAGTAAACCATAATCAAAAAGAAAGACATCGCATTTCTTAATTGCGGTGTCTTTTATTATGTCATGTTACTCTTGAGTATAGTTATTCATTGATGATAATTGGTGATTAACCACATGCAACATGATACAAAACTTGTAATGGCCCTTATGATGCTCCAACCAAATTCGTCCACCATGTAGTTCGACGATATGTTTGGCAATCGAAAGTCCTAGTCCAGAGCCAGCTGGGGTATTCTGCTCTTTTCGTGAGGGTTCCATCTTGTAGAAACGCTCAAATAATTGTTGCTCCTGTTCAAGAGAAATGGGTTTACCCACATTCTCGACGAATAGAATGACTTCGTCTTGTTGAGCGGTGAGCTGAACTTTGATTTCTCCGGGACGGAGAGAGAATTTCAGGGCATTCGTTAATAGATTATCAATAGCTCGGACCATTTTTTCAATGTCCATGCTAACTAAGAAGGGTATAGGAGAGATATCTTGTACAATGGTAATCTGTTGCTCGTTCGTAACCGGCTCGAATTCGGAAATGATTTGTTCAAGTAATTTATGGTAATCAACTTCCTGAGAAGATAATTTGACATCACCATTAGTCAGCCGGGTGTATTCAAATAAGTCATCAATCAGTTTCTTTAACTGTTGCGTTTTGTTATAGGCATTGTTAATAAAGCGTGCTTGTTCCGCTTCATTATAGTGTTTAGGTGTTTTAAGTAAATCCAGATAGCCGATAATGCTGGTTAATGGCGTTCTCAAATCATGAGAGACGTATGTGATTAGCTCCATTTTCGATTGTTCAATTTGGCGTTCTTTTTCCATTTGTTGCTGTAACTGTTCTGCCATATGATTGATATTGTCTGCAACCTTGCCTAGCTCATCTTGCCTAGACAAAGGAATGCGATATTCCAAATCCCCTCCTGCGATCGACTGCAATCCGTCCGTGATGACCTGGAAGTATCGGAGGATAGGGTTGGTTAGCGCAAAAAAGTACGAAATGAACAAGATCAAATAAAACACAAATGATGATAGTTGAAAATAAGATTGAAAGAATAAGAATGAAATTTGGGTAATGATAAGGTAGGTAATCGAGGTGAGGAGAAGGCTAAGTATAACTGACCAAAGCATTTGAATGCGAATGCTTCGTTTACCTATTAATATGGACCACATTTTATTTATCAATCTTATAACCTACTCCCCAGACGGTCTTAATATACTGCGGCTCTCGTGGTTTGATTTCAATTTTCTCACGGATATTCCGAATATGGACCATCACTGTGTTTTCGGAATAAAAAGCCGTTTGGTCTTTCCAGACTTTTTGATAAATATTATCAATGTTGAATACTTGCCCCCGATATGTGGCTAACAATACAAGAATGGAAAATTCAATCGGCGTTAAAGATATATCTTTGCCGTGCAAGGTAATCGTATGTTGCTTCTTATTAATAACAAGATCATCAATTACAATCTCCGAAGGGTCTAAGGTATGGCTTGAGGTAGAGAATTGTTGCCTTCTTAATTGGGCTTTCACTCTGGCGATTAGCTCTAGAGGATTAAAGGGTTTGATTACATAATCATCGGCCCCCGTTGAAAGACCCGTGATTTTATCGAGAGGCTCTTCTTTGGCAGAAAGCATAATAATAGGGATGTTGGATTCCTCTCGAATTCGAAGACAGGCGTTAATTCCATCCAAATTCGGCATCATCACATCTAGAATGATTAAATTAATCTTCTCTTGCTGCAGAATTTCTAGCGCCTGCACACCGTCTTCTGCTTCCACAACGCGATAACCTTCATTACGTAAATATATATGAAGAACATCCCGAATTTCAGGGTCGTCATCCACAACCAAAATGTTGTTTGTCATATACGGTCTCCTCCATGTGTTTTTTTATATCGAAAAGTCAGTCTAACGATCACAACGATAATGATGACTAGGGTAAGGAGCAACAGCACCTTTATTCCATAATTATAGATTAGAGAACCCACTTCTTGTACATGATTTCCCAAATAACGTCCCGCTATAAAAAATAATAATGTCCATACCAATCCTGTCGAGTAGGAGATCAGGGCATACCGTCGATAGCTCATCTTATTAATCCCGGTAAGATAGGGCATGACATGTCTCACGAAGGGAAGAAAATAACTGATGCACAGGGCCAAACTTCCGTATTTTTGAACTAAATGTTCTGAATGATTGATATATTTCTTCATTTTTTTCTTTCGGCGCAGTTTATGCAGAATGGGAGTGCCGATATAACGGCCGAGTACATAGCCAAGCGATAATCCCGATATGACTCCTAAATAAGTGAGTAGAAAGGCTGGCAGAACGGCAAGGATTCCTTGGGCGCTTACTGCACCACCTGTCATCACAATGACCTCATCAGGAATAGGCATGCCTACAATACCCAGCCATAAAGAAAAAAATAGGGCAAAGTATCCGAAATGCTGAATCAAGGATAACAGCCTATCATAATCCATTTGATTGACTCCATTCGGAAGCAGAATTACTTTTCGCTTGTGAAGGCGTCCATTTACGAACCGTGTAATACAGTAGTTCTGCTAAAATAATTCCTCCAACGACGTCCAGTATAACATGCTGTTTCACAAGAAGCGTTGAAAGGATAATCGACCATGAAGTGATCCTGACGAGTACTAGGGACAGTAGGGGCCAATATCTGCAATCCGCCATCCCTTTCAGCATTAAGTAACTGCTTAATACATGAATGCTGGGAAAGCAATTATAAGGACCATCCGTCCGGTAAACCAGTTGTACGAGCCAATTTAATAATCCTTGACCAGTCACCTCGGGACGAACAATGGAGGTCTGATAAACATAAAAGGTGATATAGCTGATGATCAGACCGAGACATAAGGTGAGTAGGGTTCGGTAATAAACACGTCTATTTTTCACACAGAACGTAATAAGCATGATAATTATAAAGGGATACCATAACAAATACGGAATAATGAAGGCTGGAACAAAGGGGATTTGTGCATCCAGTTCTGTCATCAAACTGCTGACGTTCGAACCGCCGTGGTTTAATATGCCGTAAAAAATATTTAAGACGGGAATCACCAACATCCATAACAAAGGTTTATACTCCGCCATTTTAGCTTTCATCCGTTGAGGTTCCTTTTTGACAGACATAAATAAATGCTGGAGGAACGTTCATCGGGACAAACAGAATCTCCTTGATTTCGAAATTATCGCTTAGCTGTTGTTTCATCTGTAAGGAGTATTGAAAAGCAATAAACAGGCCACCGGGCTTAAGTGATAATCGAATTTGTTCGATTAACCGATCTCTCAAAGGTTTAGGGAAGTTATAAAAGGGTAGTCCACTTAGAATGCCGTCGAGTTGAACGATATCTTCTTGTGCCAAGGCAGAGTGAATTTCACATCCATCCGTATAACATGTGAATTTGGGGAATTCATGTTGCAATTTCTTTTGCAAATAGGGATCTTTTTCAAAGAGAACAACTTTGGTGCCTTCATGAACGGCTGCTTGAATATATTTCGTGATTGCACCTGTACCCGCACCTAATTCGGCAACGGCGTTCACTCGGTCCCATGGAACAGCATCAATCATTTTTCGGGCTAAATATCTAGAGCTCGGAGTTACACTGCCGATTTGTCCTGGTGAATGTATAAAACGTGAAATGAATAGAAGTTTTTCTTGAACTTTCAATTGTATATTTAATACCATATCATGTAGCCTCCCTTATTTAACACTTCTTATGCTACCTAATAAATCTGCAGATAAAGTGAGGGAGATTCTGAATTATTTCTGAAGAATTGATTATGATAGCAAGAAAAGCGTCGGAGTTAATGGAGTATTATCAACTTCAATAACTACACTGACAGCAAATGTCAGTGTAGTTATTTTATAATGATGACAATCATTGATTACCGAGATGGTTGGTATCATTTGATAAATTGTAAGATAAGGAGAATTTTCAAATGAATGATATGTTATACCTTTATGAATTTTGCATAATGGCAGACTGGGGGAATACTTAACTGCCGAATTGAACTCGGGATGATATTGACATCAAACTGTATGATTGCAGTAATCCAATGAAGGTATAAGCATAAAATTGATATGTATAATCATTTGAAGGAGGAGTAAAAATGACTGAAAACATAAAATATACGGCAGTATCAGGTAAATATACAAAGAATGGTACACCCAACGGTGTTACATCTATTACCCCATTTATAACAGTGAAGGATCCTTCTGAAGCAATAGAGTTCTATAAAATTGTTTTCAATGCAAGGGTGAAGGATATTACCGAACATCCTGATGGAAATGGCAATAAAATGATTGTTCATGCGGAATTAGATTTTGGAAATGGTTTTTTGCAACTGGGAGCAGCGAATCCGGCATATAATTTGGTCTTGCCGCCAGATGAAGACAATGCGTGTTATTCTTTAGGAATTTACGTAATTAATGTTGATCAGGTAATTGAAAATGCGGTAGCAAGAGGAGCAAAAGTAAGGGAACCGATTATAAACTTTGTTTCAGGTGATCGATTCGGAAGTATATTGGATCCTTTTGGAGTAAGATGGTCTATTATGACTAGGATTGAGGATTTGTCAGAAGAAGAAAGTAGTCGGAGGGTTGCTGAATGGG
>Ga0153923_100527_pt1 | contig 11780 bp, 12 predicted proteins | sample TSNJ007MetaG_FD_104682 | JGI IMG/M metagenome (GOLD analysis project Ga0153923, IMG submission 104682) | Attine ant fungus gardens microbial communities from New Jersey, USA - TSNJ007 MetaG | ecosystem: Host-associated > Fungi > Mycelium > Unclassified | place: USA: New Jersey, Brendon T. Byrne... | reverse complement strand
GTGGTCATAAATGATGCATACGAAGTATTTAAAACCTTTGTAGAAGGAGAAATCGTCTACGATCAATCCGTCTCCGGGGATGAAAGGGCAGCGGTGAAAGCGTAATGTATGATTTAGCAGAGCTGTTTTACGTTTTTGCAAAGATCGGGGCGCTTACTTTTGGCGGCGGGTATACAATGCTCCCCCTTCTGCAGAAAGATATTGTGCAAAAATACAAATGGACAACCTATGAAGAACTTATCGACTACTATGCCATCAGTCAATGTCTGCCTGGGATTATTGCGGTCAATACAGTTATGTTAATCGGCCATAAGCAAAAGGGAGTCCCCGGACTTTTAGCCGCTGCCTTGGGAATGATATTTCCCTCTCTTGTAATTATTTTAATCATTTCTGTCTTCATTGAAAATTTTATGCAATTGGAAGTTGTTACACATGGATTTAACGGTATCCAGGTGGCAGTTTTGACTTTAGTGATAAATGCGGCAATAAAAATGTGGACAAGCGGTGTCAAGGACAAAATAGGCATATGGATCTTTACTATTTCGCTGGCTGTATTTTCCTTTTTTTCCTTTTCGCCAATTATAATGGTGGTGGTTAGTGCAGTATGTGGAATTATCATAAAAGAAAGGAAGAACACAACATCATGATTTATTGGCAATTATTTTATGAATTTTTTAAAATAGGTTTGTTTTCCATCGGCGGAGGCCTGGCCACACTTCCTTTTCTTTATGAATTAGCAGATAAATATTCTTGGTTTTCCAGGGAAATGTTAATCAACATGATCGCCATCTCCGAATCAACTCCCGGTCCTATCGGGGTAAATATGGCTACAAATGCCGGATACTCTGCCGGGGGGATTGGGGGCGGAATTATTGCCACGCTGGCGCTTATTACACCGTCAATTTTTATTATTATGTTCATAGTAAAAATATTGGATAATTTTAAAGAAAACCACTTTGTTCAAGGAGCTTTCTATGGACTGAGGCCGGCAGTTACAGCGCTTATTGCATCAGCTGCAATAGGAATTTTTAAGATAGCCATTTTAAATATGCCGCTTTATTCCACAACTGGAAATCTTATGGATGCCATACAGTATAAGCAATTGATTCTATTCTTTTTGCTGGTCTTCGCTACTAATAAATTCAGCAACATCCATTCTGTTTATTTTATCGGTGCATCAGCTGTTGTGGGAGTTATATTTAAATTTTAGTGCCCGCATATTATAAATTATTCTAATAACAAAACACAGCAGTCAATCTCTAACTGCTGTGTTTTGTTTTTTACTTTATCAACCCAATCCACGACCACCACAATATCTCAAACAAACAGATCAAAATAACCACAAAGGTCTGCGGAATGCCCAACTCCAAAACTTCTTTTTCCGTGTAATTACCACCATTTTCCCCCAACCCCACCAGAATACTCATATGGTGAAAAGGTAAAAGCCAATGCAAGGTCACTGCCGTATATGCCGTCATGGAAGCCACCAATGGCGAGACACCTGCCAGAGCGCCAAAGGATATAATCGCAGGCGTCGCAATACCAAGAACAGCCAGCGTGCTTCCCAGGATCATATGTATCACCATACAGATAATGCAGGCAATAAGGCTAAATATGTATGGGTTCACCAATATCTGCGAGGGCAGAAGGCTGTCTGCAATCCATGCATTCATGCCGGTAATATTCCCAACACTTCCAATTGATAGGGCCGCACATAAAAAGAACAGCGTCCCCATATTGATAGCAGACCAAAATTTCCCTTCCAGCACGCGGACAAAGGGGAGATTGAAAATAATCGCAGTTCCAATGGCAATCCATCCGGGATGAATGCCATGAACAGATTCCGTCATCCAAAGCACCACCGCTAAAAGCATAACAACAATTGTAATCATTTCTTTTTTGCCGATTCCGCCCATTTTCGCGATATGCTTGTCCACGGTCTTATCTGTCAGGGAAAAATCTTTCGGCTTGCCAAACAGCTTAAGCTGCAGAATACAAGTCAGTAATGAAGCGAGGATACCCGGGATCCCCAAATACAGAAACCATTGCAGCCAGCTGATACTAACTCCCGCCATGCTGGCTACAACAGGATTTAATGTACTGTCGCCGGTGATCAAAATCATAGCTGTCGGTATTGATCCGGCAAAAACAGCCAGGCCGATATTGGCAGCATACTCCGGCTCTAAGTTTGCTGCCGCTATTACATGGGACATAATTGAAATCAGCAGAAAAGACCGCGGCCATGGATGCGGGATCACGAAGCTTAAAATAAACCCCAGCAAATAGCAGCAAACAATAACACTGTCGTAGGATCTGACAAATCTTTTAATGAAGTAAAAAGCCATTCTTTCTCCAAGACCGGAGGATTTTACAGCTTCTGCAATCAAAAATCCGCCAATCACCAAATACATGGCCGGTGAGGTCCAGAGCCGGAAGACGGCAGCAGGCGGCACAATTTCCGCATCCAGAAAAAGCACATAACTCACCAGCAACGTCAAGGATATCATTCCTGTATCCATCGCCTTCCATGCCCAAAAAACTACCGTCATCAGACTCAAAGCAAGACATTTCTGGCCTTCCCATGGCATGGCAAGAGGTAACCTCCATACCACAACCGCAGTCAGAGTACCGGCAAAAAGTCCGATGAGCTGTTTCTTCTTAGCTGCTGTCATAAGGATTGTACCACAGCTGTCAGAATCGAATAATATTTATTCTCCGGCTTATCGGTGCGGCTTGTCATCACGACCGGGGAAGAGGTCCCGTTCAGGGTACCGGAGGAAGGCATCTGGGCAAAATAAATTAATGATTTGGTAAAGACATTTCCGGTGCATAAATCAGGCATAAGCAGAATATCTGCATCTCCGGCAACTTCACTTTCAATGCCCTTGTGCCTGGCTGCTTCCCTGGAAATAGCATTGTCAAGAGCCAGTGGTCCGTCAACAAGGCATCCGGATATCTGCCCTCTCCCGGCAGCTTTGCTCAGCATTGCCGCTTCTACCGTAGCCGGAATGGCCGGATTTACTACTTCAACAGGGGCTATAATGGCTGCTTTGGGCCGTGAGATCCCCAACTTGTTTGCCAGTAAGACCGCATTATTTAAAATTTTAATCTTCTCCGGATAATCCGGATTGATATTAACTGCACAGTCACTGATAATCAGCAAACGGTTTTCCTGGCTGAATTCCAGAACCGTTGCCTGGCTTAGCAGGCCTTTTTCCGGTATAAAACCAAATTCCTTAGCCAAAATCGCTCTCATGAAAGAAGATGTCTGCATCAGGCCCTTCATTGGAATGTCAGCCTTCCCCTCCTGCACCATGATACAGGCCATACGTGCACAGGCATTTTCGCTGTCGCAGGAAATTATCTCATACTCCTTTGGTTCTTCTCCCATTTCCGTCAGCAGCTCTTCTATTTTACCGGTTTGACCGATTAATATCGCTTTTATAATTCCCTTTCGTTTGGCGCTGACAACAGCAGCCAGGGCATCATCATCATGAGCTCCTGCCAGAGCCACTTTCTTTCTAATGTTATGAGAAAGAACATACTCTTCCATTTGGCGAAAACTTGTAAACATAGTTACCTCCTTAAACTACATCTCTTTAATTTCTTCTTCTCCCCTTAAAGCGGCAAGTGCACTCAGACCAAGAGACTGCATCTCATACTCCCCCGGATATCGATGTACCGGCGCTATAAATTCGACATGTTCTTTGATCAAGTCCGCAATTCGGTCGCAGTAGGCAATTCCCCCCGTTAATACAATCGCCTCCACGTCACCGCCCAGAACCGCAGCGCAGGCACCGATTTCTTTTGCTGTCTGGTAAGACATGGCATCCAGCACCTGAGCGCATTTTTCATCACCGGCAGCGGCTTTGGCGGCAACTATTTTGACATCGTTTTCTCCCAGATATGCCATCATGCCGCCATTTCCATTCAGCATTTTTTTCATCTCCGCATAGGTGTACTTACCGGAAAAACACAGCTCTACTAAAGCACCTACCGGTACGCTGCAGCAACGGTTTGTTGAGAACGGCCCGTCGCCTTCCAGCGCATTATTCGCATCTACCAGCTGGCCCTTTTTGTGGGCTGCCACACTGATGCCGCCGCCCATGTGGACGACCACCAGGTTGATGTTCCTGTAATTTTTACCGGCATCTTTTGCATATTGTTTTCCCACTGCACGGTGGTTTAAGATATGGAAGCTGCTTCTTCTGGGAAGATCCGGAAGCCCGCTGTATCTGGCCAGCGGTTCGAATTCATCTGTCGTTGGCGGATCGACAGTAAATGCCGCCGGCCCCTCCCTGGAAAATGAGGACGCCAACTTAATACCTAAATCCGTTGCATGATTACCATATTTTTCACTGGCAGACTGTTCCAGCATTTTTTCATTGATCCGGTAAAGACCTCCGATCACTGGCTCTGTATGGCCGCCCCGGGAGACAATCGCATCCAGATCACTGACTTTTACATTCCTTCGGTCTAAGAACGCTTCGATCGCTTTCTTCCTATAATCATGCTGATCCCATATGGTTTTAAGCTCCCGCAGTTCCGTGGCCGGGTGATTTAAATTTTCTTTAAAAATACATTCCTCCTCTTCGTAGTAAGCGATTTTCGTTGATGTAGAACCTAAGTTAATTGCTAATATTTTTTTTCGGGACACAGAAAAACCTCCTTATACTATACAATGCCTGATGCGATTGCACCTGCCATAAAGGCTACCATGACAGGAATCCACAGGACAGCGATGATAACCCCGACCCTGGTCATATCCGTAAGCTTCCAGTAGCCATATCCAAAGGTCGTCATGGGAATCGGATCTAACGGCAGCAGGAAGATACATTTAGACGTATAACCCAGTATTAAAATAAGATATAATGGGTTTGCGCCTGCCTTTGCCGCCAGTACCGCTACAATGGGGATACAGACAGACAACACTGCGCTGCCAACCGGTACAAGAAAATGAATAAACAATCCAAAGGTGGTTACGACAAACATCAGGATGAGCAATGAGCTGTTCTGGAATCCGCCTAAAAAGACATTACTGAGCCACTCTGCCGCACCATGCTTACTGATCAGCATAGCCAGAGCATTGGAGGCCCCCACAATGAGGATACCGGACCATCCGATTGAGGATTGAGCCGCCTTCCAGCTGATTAAGTCGATGCCGGGCAGGAAAAGAACCGATGCACACGCAAGGGAGGTAAAGGTTAAATCCAGTCCGGTAAGTTTTTGGGTTACCCACAAGCATAAGGTAATACCGAAAATTACAATAAACTTTTTTTCATTCGCAGTTAATTTACCCAGTCTGGCCTTTTCTTTTTTTACATTTTCCAGGCCTTTTACCTCATCGATTTCTAACTTTATGAAAAAAGTAAGGACAAACCAGGCGATCAATGTCATGACAACCGCCAGGGGCAGACCAATCGCAGTCCACTGCATGAAGGTTATATCCATACCAGCTACATTTTTTAAAAGGTTGATACAAAGTACATTGATTCCACTGCCGACAGGTGTGGCAAACCCGCCAAGGCATGCAGCAATTGGTATTCCCATCATCATTGCCTTGCCAAAATTGGATTTGCCTGGCCGGCAGTTGTTTTTAATTAAAAGGGTATTACCAATACTGCTCAAAATAATAGCCGTGGGAATATCAGCCAGTACTGATGAAATCAACGCGGTACAAGTCATAATACTTAATAAAACCATTTTCCCCTTACGGCCAAAAAGAGGAGTGATATACAGGGAAATACGGTAACCCAATCCTGTCTCTATAAATACCTTTGCAATAATTCCCGAAGCCAGCATAAAAAACATGGTACTGATACCAAAGTTCTGCAGCACCGCACGGTTGGTATCTATGCTTAGAAAACCCGGGAAAAACAGGAGAAAACAGGAAGCGATTCCGATGGGGATAAATTCAGATACCCAGGTAATAATTGCACAAACCATCAGAATGATTGCTTTCCATCCCTCTGGGGATAGTCCCCGGGGCGGAGCAATCCTGCTGGAAACCAAATAGAAAACCACTGTAAATACAAGCCAAAACCATTTCTTTATATTAACTCTTTTTGACATCTCAATTCCCCCTTCAATACAATGTTGATTTACTCTGACCGTTCAAGCAATGCTTTGTAGTTATCCTGGACAAATGTTTCCAAAGCCTCCATATCCTCTTTTGATATGTTGGCAAAACGTTTTTGGTATTTAAAGTATTCCGTAATCGGTTTTAATACCTTTAATTTTGTATTTACTTTGATTCTGCCAGCTTCATATTCATAGAGAACCCAAGCTCCGGTTTGCACGGCATTCTTACAAATCTCAATGGATTTTGAAGTGTGGTACCCCCATCCGGTGGGACATGGACACTGTATATGCAAAAGCCTTGGACCGTATATGTTTTTTGCCTTTTCCACTTTTTTGCGGAGATCCGGTAAATTGGCGACACTGGCGGAGGCGCAATAGGGAATCCGGTGGGCCATGGCAATGCCTAATAAATCTTTTTTGCAAACAGGCTTTCCGCCCGGTGTTGTGGTTGTCCATGCACCGGCAGGAGTCGCGCTGCTTCCCTGAATACCGGTATTCATATAGGCTTCATTGTCATAACAGATATAAAGTACATTGTCTCCTCGCTCCATCATTCCCGACAACGATTGAAGTCCGATATCTAACGTTCCGCCATCGCCGGCAAACGCCACTACCTTAGTATGTGTATTCTCCTGGACTTCGTATCCCCTGCTGATGCCGGCGGCATATGCTGCTGAATTTTCCAGATTCCCCTGAAAGGCCGGAACCTTTAAACCGGTTTCAGAACCGAAACCGCAAAACAGGGCGGAACATCCCGGCGGAATCACCAACGTGATGTCATTCCCCAGCACATCCAATACATTTCTGATGATCAGCTCCATACCGCAGCCGGCACATGCACTGACTCCGTGAGCAACATAGCCCTTTGCTTCCGACTTTATATTAAACATACCTTTCCACCTCCCGGATATTCATTGCATTCTCGATGTCACAATCGATCCAAACCGGCTTTTCTGCTTCTTCCCGGCTGTTCATGAGATTTTCAAATACCGCCTGAATGGTTCCTGTGTGAATGTCACGTCCCGCCAGGCCGGCAATATAATCATTGATTATCACATTGCTGCCAAGAGCTGTTTTTACTTCCAGCCACAGCGGCGCACCCTGGCCGCCAAAACCGGTGGTTCGATCAATAACTGCTACTCTTCCAACGCCCTTCAGCATTTCCTTCAACTCGTTATAGGGGAATGGCCGGAAAGAAACAATCTTCACTGCCCCCACCTTTTTTCCCTGCTCACGCATTTGGTCCACCACATATTTGGCAGTTCCTGACATGGAACCGAGGGTGACAACGACAGCATCGGCACCCTCTGTGCGATACCCTTCCACCACCGCTTTCTTTCTGCCTGTCATGATGGCGTATTCCTCAAAAACTTCGTTCATTACGCTTCTGGATCGTTCAAAGCCGGCTGCCTGCTGATATTTCATTTCCGTGATCTCATCAGAACCGGTCAGGTTATCGATGACCATGGGATCCGCCGGATCCAGCTTCAAATTGTTCACACAATATTCTCCCACAAATTGATCCACCTGCTCCTGCTTCAAAATCTCCAGCTTCTGCATGGAGTGGGATAAGAAAAATCCATCCAGGCATACCATAACCGGTGTCAGCACCTCCGGATGCTCGGCAATCCGGTACGACATAAGTACCGTATCGTACACATCCTGCACATTTTCACAATATAGCTGGATCCAGCCACTGTCCCTTTCAGCCATGGAGTCCTGATGGTCACACCACAAGCTCCAGGGTGAGGCCAAGGAACGGTTCACCACCGGCATTACAATCGGTACGCGGCATCCGGAAGCTACATTTAACACTTCATGCATCAGAGCCAGCCCTACCGAAGCTGTTGCCGTTGCTGTACGGATGCCCGTCAGCTGGGCACCAATGGCACAGGACATGGCGGTATGCTCTGATTCCACACGGATATAGGCCGCAGCTAATTCACCGGCTTCCACTATTTCAGAAAGCTTTTCCGCAATTGTGCTCTGGGGGGTAATGGGATAAGCTGATATTAATTTTACTCTGGCCATTTTCATGGCTTCCACGGCAGCGGTATTTCCATCTAGCATTTTATAATGAGTCATCAGTTTGTCCCCCTTTCTTCTACCATCTCTATGCATTCCATCGGACATTCATTGGCACAGATGCCGCAGCCTTTACAGTAGTTCAAATCAATGGTGATACATTCTCTTTTTTCCTTATCTACGGTAATCAAATCCGCGGGACAGTACCTTTTACATGTTCCACATTTAATGCAGTTATCATATTCAATGACCGGGCGCTCGATCCTCCAGCTGCCTGTATTCGAAGAAACGAAATCTATGGCACACGGACCATATACCTTACATTTCTGCAATTTTTTTGTATGCTTCTCTTGCTGAATCTGCATTTTTCACACCTGCCTTTTCTCCAAAAAATTCAATTAGTGCCTTTTCTAAAGATTCCACGGAGACCACCCCGGTCTTTGCCAAGGCGCCCAATATGGAACCGTTAGGGATATTTCTGCCAATAGTATCGAGTGCGATCTGGGTGGCATCTACCCAGAAAACTTTACCGAAATGATATCGCTCTTTAAAAATCCTGGCCGTTTCCGCACTGCCGGTATTTAATACTAAGATCGTATCCTCATGCTTTCCGGCACCTATGTTAACATTTTTATCCACCACACTTTCATCCATGACTATGACAATGTCAGGCCGGTAGACAAAGCAATTAATCAGAATTGGCTTTTCATCCAATACCACATCCGTGTAAACCGGAGCACCTCTTCTCTCATGTCCATATGCGGGGACTGTAATTGCATATTTTTCTTCATAAAGAGATACTGCAATCGACATGACTTTGGCAGCGGTTACTACTCCCTGGCCTCCTACTCCGTAAAACTTAAGTTGTCTCATTTCATCACTCCTTTTCTCTATGCGGAACATAGTTTCTCCTACAGAACTACATTTTGTATAATACCATCATTTTCACTAAAAGTAAATGATTTTTTCAATATTTTATGTCTATTATTATAAATTATTTTCTATATATGATTATCTTGCTTCATGATGTTAATTGTTGTATAATCTCGATATAACATGATTGAAAGAAAAAACCATTTTGAAAGCAGGTTCCTACACATGGACGAATCTTATTTTGCGGTAAATGAGAAGAAGAATGAGAAACATGAACAATATATATTACAATCGGTGGATAATGCATTGTCCGTTCTGGAGCTGTTTATCGGACATGATGAGCTGGGAATTTCAGATGTGGCAGAATTAATGCAGATTGGAAAAAGTACCGCATTCCGTCTTTTGGCAACACTGGAAAACAGGGGCTATTTGTTGAAGCTGCCCAATACAAGGTACTGTCTGGGTATGAAGTTATTCTCACTGGGAACTATTGTTAATAAGAAATTGACTATTATTAATCTGATCCATCCTTTTTTAGAAAAATTGTGTCACGAGACCGGCGAAACCGCCCACCTGGTTATTTGGTATGATGAAAAACAGGTTATTTTTATTGATAAGGTGCTAAGCAGCGCTGCCATACGGATGGATTCCTACATTGGATTTATTAAGGCGGCTCATCTGACTGCCTCTGGAAAAGCACTGCTTTCCAGTCTGCCCGAAGCACGGCTAAAGGAGTATGCTGCCCATACCGTTTTCACCCCGGCTACCCCTAATACAATCCTGACAGCGTCCCAGCTCTTTCGGGCGATGGAGGATATCCGAAATAACGGTTATGCGATTGATGATCAGGAAAGTGAACCGGGACTTGTCTGCTTCGCAGCACCCATTATAGACGCCACCGGCCAGGCTCTTGCGGCTGTTAGTTTTTCGGGACCAAGCGGCCGGATGATGGAACATAAAGAGCGGAATATTGCAATTTTAAAGGGAATTGCTTCCAGAATTATGAGTTCCCTGTAATTTTTACATATTATACTCTTCACCCAAAAGGGGATGCGTCAAACTAACAGGAGTTAGTTTGACGCATCCCCTCGCCGTATATTCTATCAGAACTTCATCAACAGCGGATACAGAATTCCAATCCACACCACCATCAATGCCCCGCCGATACGGGTTGAAATGGAAGCAAAAGCCAGCAGATTCATCCGGTTTGCCGCCGTCAGCACTGCGATATCGCCGCTTCCGCCGATATTACAGCAGCAAAGTCCGGCCGTAACACCTGCCTCATATGGATAAAGGCCCGCCAGCTTGCCAAAGAACATTGCGCCGAAGAATGCGCCCAGTACTCCCAGCAAGATTACCAAAAATACGCCCGGGCTGAAGAATGTCGTCAGGTCAGTAATGTTAAGCGAACTGATACCGATTCCCGCCACCAGCATCGGCAAAAGGGCCTTTAAAGCAAAGTTCATGGAATACACACAGTTATCGGCAAAATCATCTGGAAGAATACCGGTACACTTGATGATGATGGCCAGAATAATCGTCCAGGCCAGACCGGCTATCACCCCGGTTACCGGCAGCTTACCCAGAATATCGCCTAACAGGAACAGTGTCATGGAGATAAAAATACCGCTGCCCAGTCTGGCATAATCCGGACTGCTGCCGGCCCGTTGTTCTTCCTTCACCTCCTGGGCCGACTGGCTCACTAAAATCTTGCCATCCCCGTTCCAGCCAGGGATCTTGGCGGTTACCGCACCACCAATAGCTGCCAGTAAAACAGCCAAAACATTGGAGATGGATGCATAGCACAGGAAGCGGCCGGCCATACCGGTCATATCCTGGCCGGACAGGTTGGAATATAATGCCGGCAGGGTCGTGATGGCACCGGCGGAACCGCCGGACATACAGGGCGCACCGATGTAAAAGAGTCCTTCCAACGGTCCAAAACCAAAGAGCATTCCTCCCAGCATGCAGGCTCCCAGAGCACAGACCTGGCTGCCGATAATCGACGGCATATAACGGGCGGTGGCATTTAAGATGATCTTTCGGTCCATCATCAGTACTGACCCGATCAGCAGCATTCCCACATACATATCCTGAAAACCGCCCCGCATCACCATCTTGGTGCCGGCCACCAGCGGTTCCGGCACCAGTCCCAGGTAGTTCATAAAAGATGCTCCCAGCAGCGGCAGAAGACATGCTCCGCCCAGATAGTTATTGAGAATCGGAATCGTATTGCCCAGCCAGAAGAACAGGCCTCCCACCGCCATCAAAAATGCCACTGTTCCCACAAAGGTGGTTGTAACATAGCTTCCGGCATCATTGGTATAGAGCCTGGTCGTTGGCATAAAACCCATATACGCACTGATAAATACAATTGCGAAAAATATAAAAAAATACTTTGCCGGTAACCCACACACACTAAAATTGATTTTCTTATTCATCAGACAATCCCCCATCTGTATTTGTTTGCATTATCTTTATTTAGCAATCAGGCCTGACAAAGCCGGGCCATACTGCTGGAAATCTCCGCCTCCACTGCATTGCCCATCGCAACCGCCAGTTTTGTACATTTCTCCAGGTCATACGTGGTATGAAAGCCAATGCTCTTTACCATATTGACTAAATCTTCCGTCGCAATATTCCCCTTGGCTCCTGGAACAAACGGACATCCGCCCATCGCGCCTAAGGAAGAATCAAATTTTGTTACGCCTTCTTCCATCCCCACAAATGCGTTGGCCAGACCCATACCTCTGGTATCATGCAGATGAAGGGACATCTGGTTTACATCCATTTCCCGTTTC
>Ga0153923_100524_pt1 | contig 11799 bp, 9 predicted proteins | sample TSNJ007MetaG_FD_104682 | JGI IMG/M metagenome (GOLD analysis project Ga0153923, IMG submission 104682) | Attine ant fungus gardens microbial communities from New Jersey, USA - TSNJ007 MetaG | ecosystem: Host-associated > Fungi > Mycelium > Unclassified | place: USA: New Jersey, Brendon T. Byrne... | reverse complement strand
AGGTATTCCGCAGGAATTGAATGAAGCGGCAAGCATTGATGGAGCAGGGGGCTGGCAACAATTCCGGCATATCACCTTTCCGCTGCTTGCGGGGTCAATGACTGTATGTATGGTACTATCGATGATCAGCGCTTTGAAGATTTTTGATCAGATTGCTGTCATGACCGATGGTGGTCCGGGCTTTGAGACGGAGACATTAACTTATATTATTTATAAAGTTGGGTTTGGTGAATTAAGACAAGGCTTTGGTACGGCGCTGGCCATGGTCTTGTTCTTAATCATACTGATCATTACAGTCTTTCAAGTGAAGGTTCTCCAGAAGCGGGAGGTGCAGCTCTAAAATGACGATGCAGACACGCAGAAGAGTTGGGCAAATCGCACTTTTTATGGTTACCTTAGTAGTGGCTATTCTATTTTTCTTTCCTATTTTCTTTAATTTGATGTCGGCCTTTAAGAGTAATGCAGAGATCATGAAGGATGCCATTGCTTTTCCGAAAACCCTTTATCTGGACAGCTTTAAATACCTGTTAACAGAAACAGAGTTTCCACGAGCGATTCTGAACAGTCTGATTCTGACAGCGGTGTCTATCGCCGCGCAGGTCTTGATCATTCCCATGGCAGGGTATGCCATTGAACGTAGAAATACTAGATGGACTCGATTTATGTTCGTATATTTTTTGGCCGGAATGATGATTCCTTTTCAGGCGTATATGATTCCTTTGTTCAAAGAGCTTAGAATGCTAGGATTGTACGGTAGTCTTGCGGGACCCATTCTTATTTATGTAGCCGGTGCGGTAGGTTTCGGATGTCTGCTGTATACCAGTTTTGTCAAAGGAATACCTAGAGAAATTGAAGAAGCGGCAGAGATTGATGGCTGTTCTCGGTACGGGATATTTTGGAGAATTGTTTTCCCGCTATTAGGGCCTGTTACGGCAAGTATGGTTGTCTTGAACGGACTTGGAATCTGGAATGATTTCCTGATGCCGATGCTGGTATTACCTTCAGGACAGGCTAAGACGATGGTTGTGGAAATTTACCGTTACATCGGAGAATTCTCTTCACGTTGGGATATGATTTTTGCGGGAACAGCGATGTCGGTGGTGCCTGTGTTGATTGTGTTTATCGCTTTGCAGAAGTATTTTGTGAAGGGGATTGCGTCGGGAGCGACGAAGGGGTAATTCATAAGAGGGATGTATCCTGTAACCACTTAGTGGACAGCGGAATACACCCCTTTTTTCGTAGGCGTAAAGATCTTTAAAGTGTGCTTGGATTCGCAGTTAAACGGCGGTAGCCCATTGGTGGCAGACCAGTCCAGCGTTTGAATTGTTTGCTGAAATGGGACACATCACGGTACCCCAGTCGTTGAGCAACCGATTCGACAGATAGACTATTATCCATCAGCAGCAGTTTGGCGTGTCGAATGATTAAGCGGGATAAATATTGCCTTGGTGACATCCCATAGATTTGATGAAAAGCACGATTACAGTGAGTAGTGCTATATCCGAGCTTAGCAGCAATGTCCTCAATACCGCCACCTCTTTCGCCTGTGCTGGCAGCGGTGGAGACGGATTCCTGCAATAGTCCTTCAATAGCGTTAGCCAGGGCAACTGTATTTTCTGTAGCTTCTGTATCTGATGGGAGAGGCATTTCCGAAAGCACCCAACCGCTGAGCGCGGTCAGAAGCTGCAGTGAAGCATGCAGTGTGATCAAGCGATTTCTATGTGTGTCTTTAGACTCTGACAAGATGGAAGAGTTAATGATTACATCTAGCGCGGAACGGATGGCCAGCAGTTCGGGGGTGTTTCCGCTGAGACTAACAGCATCTGCTGTAAGTAAGGCACGCCGCAAAATCAGATCATCGATATCAAAATGCAGGCAGTAATAAGTCATGTCACAGTCAGCATTTGAACCCATACTACTATGCTCAACACCGGGACGAATGAATAAAATATCGCCGCTTTTCTGTATAAAAGACTTATTGCCTACCGTCATTTGTTGCTCACCTTGAAGGACAATATTAATCTCAAACATCGGATGAGTGTGTACAGGATATTGCCAATCCGAATTTACTTTTCTCCAATGTGCGGCGAAGATATGAAAGGCTGCTTGAATGTCTGGTGACATCTGACCGTCAATAGAATTATGGAAGGCGGGATCATTCGAGATCATTTCAATCCTCTTTTACAATAAAATTTGGCTTAATTATAGCATAGGTTGTTATCGATGTTTGATTTGCCCAAATAATAGAAGGCTTTAGCCCTGTTGCACTTCCAGAAATATCGATAACATGGATATATAGCCCGGAGGTATCCGGGATCATGTTGGAGGGAGTGCATTTATTTATGTTACATAATAAATTTTTTAATGCTCATCATTCACCGATCGGTGCATTTGCGAGTTTTACCTTAGGATTTAAAGGAGCTAGTGGTGGTTTCGATTTGGAGATGGCCAAACCTCCTAGACAGAATATATTCATAGGATTAGAACGCACTGATGGGAAAGGTTATGACACACTACCATTTCACGAGATTGGCGGAGATGACGAGAGCAAACGCTATGACATCGAGAATCCAGACCCCAATCCAGACAAGGAGAATATTCTGTTCCCTTTTCAAGATCGTGAGATTTCTAGAGATTTTCAAGTAGCTACAGACAGCTGGAGTGCGGGGGATCTGACCTTCCGGATTCTCTCGCCAGTTCGATCAGTACCAGATCCTGAAACTGCGTCTGTGGAAGAAATGAAGGAAGTGTTGCTGCCAGCAGTACTGGTTGAGCTAGAAGTGGATAACACCTCATCAGCTACCTCACGTCGCGCGTTCTTTGGTTTTCAGGGAACAGATGTGTATAGCGGAATGAGAAGACTGGATGATGTGTCATCTGAAATTACAGGCGTTGGACAAGGAAGATTTATTGCGATTGCTGCCGAGAAAGGCACTACAAAGTCCGCACTTCATTTCACGATGGAGGATATTCTAAGTGAAGAGCTTCAGGAAAATTGGACCTTTGGACTGGGTCGCGTGGGTGCTTTAATCATGGATGTTCCAGCCGGAGTAAAAGAAACGTACCGGTTTGCGATTTGTTTTCACCGTTCGGGTTATGTTACCTCTGGTATGGATGCTTCCTATTACTATAATCGCTATTTCAACAATGTTGAGGCAGTAGCCGAATATGCATTAGCTAAATTCGATGTTCTTAAACAAGCAGCGGAGAAAGGTAACGAGATGTTTAATCATGCAAACCTATCCGAAGATCAAACCTTTATGCTAGCGCATGCGATTCGTAGTTATTATGGTTCCACACAATTACTGGATAATAAAAATAAGCCGTTCTGGATCGTCAACGAAGGCGAATACCGGATGATGAATACCTTTGATCTGACCGTCGATCAGTTATTCTACGAGCTGCGTCTGAATCCTTGGACGGTTCGCAATGAGCTGGATATGTTCGTAGAAAGATTCAGCTATGAAGATACGGTACGTTTCCCTGGGGATGATACAGAGTATCCAGGTGGAATTAGCTTCACACATGATATGGGTGTAGCCAACGTAGTTTCACGTCCGGGCTATTCCTCCTATGAGTTATATGGCATTGATGGTTGCTTCTCTCATATGACACATGAACAATTGGTAAACTGGGTGCTGAGTGCGGCAACTTATCTTGAACACACAGGTGATCGGAGCTGGATGGAACGTAATCTGAGTATCTTGGAAAAGTGCTTGGATAGTATGTTAAATCGGGATCATCCAGATCCTGAGCAAAGAAACGGTGTTATGGCGCTAGATAGTTCACGTACGATGGGTGGAGCAGAGATTACTACCTATGATAGTCTGGATGTCTCTTTAGGTCAGGCTCGCAACAATATTTACTTGGCAGGAAAATGCTGGGCGGCTTACTTAGCTATGGAGAAAATATTTGCAGAGTATGAGCGTGCGGAGCTGTCCAAAACAGCAGGGGCAGGGGCAGAGAAATGCGCCGCAACGATGGTGGCAAGCGTTACAGCAGATGGATATATCCCGGCTGTGATTGGAGAAGGTAACGACTCCAAGATCATTCCGGCTATCGAGGGTCTTGTATTCCCATACTATACGGGTTGTAAGGAAGCTCTTGATCGCAATGGACGGTTCGCCGCATATATCGGCGCACTCGACAAGCATCTTCATGCGGTGTTGAAGCCGGGCGTTTGCTTATTTGATGACGGCGGTTGGAAAATCTCATCCACTAGCAATAACAGCTGGCTTAGCAAAATCTATCTCTCGCAGTTCATCGCCCGCAACATTCTGGGACTGGAATGGGATGAACGAGGAGCGGCAGCAGATCGCGCTCATGTGGCATGGCTTACCCATCCAGAATTATCGATCTTCAGCTGGAGTGATCAAATTATTTCCGGGGAGATTACAGGCAGTAAATATTATCCTCGTGGAGTAACAGCGATATTGTGGTTGGATGAGAAGTAGGAATTTGGAGTTTCATTGAATAAATGGCAAACGGACCTCTTATTAGGGGGGCGTTTGCTTTTTTTTGTTAAATTATGAATTTCTTTTTTTGATTTATATTCCCAAAACTAGTACTATAGTATTAATTTGTAATTAATTCTAATAGGATGCGGAGCGGTGTATATGGTAAAAGTTACACGTACAAGGTTGCGACTAACAATTCGGAAAAAACTGCTCGTGATGTCACTCACACTACTAATTCTTCCCATCGGAATATTAGGAGCAGTTATTTATCAGATTTCAGTCAAAGAAACGAATCAGCTCATTGAGAGTAAACTGAGTTCAAGCGTAAATCTGGCTGTCGCCTTAATTGAGAATTTGGAAAATTCCGTTCAATCGGGACAGTTGACTGAAGTGGAAGCCCAAGAGCAAGTACGGACCTTACTACTTGGAAACAAAAATGAGGATGGTACTCGGCCTATTAATCAATCAATTGATTTGGGTCCAAACGGCTATTTCTTTATATTAGATAACAAGGGGGAACTGCTTGCTCATCCCAAACTAGAGGGAGATAATATTTGGGATAAACAAACCTCAAACGGTACTTTTTACATACAGGATTTGATTAAAGCAGCACAGAACGGTGGTGGAGCTACTTACTATAAATGGCCGCTACCTAAATCGGATGGTACTGGAAACGCAGTAGGAGAAGAAGCGTTGAAAATATCTTATGCTAAACTATCGCCCTCTTGGGGCTGGGTCGTAGCAGCAGGCTCTTATATGCAAGACTATAATACCGGGCAACAAACCATTCTAAAGGGAATTATTACTACATTGATTGTATGCGTTGTCATCGGAATCGCTGTAATATACATATTTGCACAACATATTTCAAGACCGATTGTACGCATAGCCCGTGAAGCTGAACGGATCGCTCAAGGGGATCTAAGCGGTAAAGCATTGACTGTGCGCAATCGGGATGAGATCGGACAGCTCGGAATCAGCTTTAATCAATTATCGGGTAATATTCGGCAATTGGTTGGGAATTTAACTATAAGCTCGGAGTTATTAGCTTCTTCCTCCAAACAGTTGTCTTCAACGTTAGGTGAAACCACAGCGGCACTTGTTCAGACTTCATCCTCAATGACTGAAGTGGCGAACAATAGTGAGAAACAAGCTTCCTCAACGCAGGAGACTTCCCAATCGATGGAGGAGATGGTAAAAGAGATTCAGCGAGTAGCTGAAGCCTCTACACATGCCTATCAGCTGTCGATGCAAACACTGGAAGAGGCTGATAAAGGAAACAGCCTTATCATTAACTCTTCCGAGCAAATGAACGCAGTAAGTAATACTGTTGATGATTTAGGGATCACCGTTACTAGTTTAAATGACCAGTCTCAACAAATAGGCACCATCGTCAGTACTATTAAAGGAATATCTGAGCAAACGAATCTATTAGCGCTTAATGCGGCAATTGAAGCTGCTCGATCAGGAGAACAAGGCAGGGGATTTGCAGTGGTAGCTAGTGAAGTCCGTAAGCTGGCAGGACAAACAAGTGAAGCAGCTGAAAGGGTTTCAGTCATGGTTGAAGAAATTATTACGAGTATAGGTCATGCCCATCATTCGATGAGTAAAGGCCAAAATGAAGTCGCAGCAGGGGTTCAAGCGATTGATGATACGGGTAAAGCATTTGAACGCATTTTGCAGGCCACCCGGACCATCGTAGATCAGGTGGAGCAATCATCGACCGCTGCACAACAGATGTACATGGGCTCCGAACAAATATCTGCTGCGGTGATGGAGGTCGAGCAGGTTTCATTGCACTCAGCTTCGGCTGCACAGACAGTATCTGCTGCCACTCTGGAGCAGCTTGCATCTATGGAGGAAATTGCCGCATCTGCTCGCAAGCTCCAAGAGGGTTCAAATGAGATGCGTGCTTTAGTAAATCAGTTTAAATTGGAATAGATGTTCAGACTTAGAGTTACAGAAATAGAATATGTAAAATATTAAAGAGGGGAATTAACCCCTCTTTTTTGCTGTTCTGACGTAAATAACCTTTTGAATACTAGGAGGAAATTAATATAGCTTTTACAGCTCATTGACGCGGAGCGTATACTGGCTTGCTATATTGAAGGGAAAAGGGGGATGAATATGAAAGAAATGGAAGAGTCGTCCTTTGCAGCTGCTCAGCCTGTCCTTGCAAGTGATACTTTTGGTTGGGATAAGCTTCAGGTTTCGCAATGGTATAGCCCGCAGCAAGCTTTCACCCCATCCTCGGAGTCTAAATATTTAATAGGAATTCACTGCACAGCCTACTACGAAAATTACTACACCATTCATATTACCCCCTGTAATGAGAGCCTTCTTTGCCCTTGGGGCAGAACCTCGCTCTATTTTTTGAAAATAGAAATTACGCCAGCGGTACTCGAAGAGATTGCTCGTGAATCTGGTTATCTGAAGGAAGGCCATATCCAGTTGGACCGCAAATTTCATGTCAAGGATTCCAAGCTACTGCAATTAGGGCTTTGGATGCTGGAGGAATTACAGAATGGCGGTGCCAAAGGAAAAATATATAGCGAATCCTTATCCAACATGTTAATTATTCACTTGTTACAACACTATTCTTCAGTGATTCCCCAGCATTCAAACCGAAAAACGCCAGCCAATCAAGAAATATTTCAGGTCATTCAATTTATGCGTGAGCGTTTAGAAGATGAGATTCAACTGACTGATCTCGCTGGCATGGCTAATATGAGTCAGTCGCATTTTATTCGGATTTTTAAACAACAGACAGGATATACTCCCCATAATTATTTAATTCGCCTGAGAATCGAACGTTCTAAATTTCTTATTCGTTCCGGAAAAATTGGTTTGAAGGAAATTGCATCTCAGGTTGGTTTTGCCGATCAAGGTCATTTTACTAGATTATTTAAACGAGAAACCGGCCTAACCCCAAAGTTATATGCGAATCAAAGCTCCTCCAAACCTAATCATATGATTTATTGATTTTATTCTTGCAAATGAGAGTTTTGTTCAAGGAAAGAAGTGTTTTGTTCAATTAGAGAGCTGTTGCCAGCTCCTATAATAAGGTTGAAGTAAGGCGCACAAATGCCGAACTACAACCTTATTAGGAGGAGAGAAAACATGAGATTAAAGAGATTATTCAGTCTGATTTGCGCGGGGGTACTTACGACCAGTTCTTTATCTTTAGTAGCATCTGCCACACCAGTCGGATCGGATAACCTAGTAAACACCGAGGTAGAAATCAGTGCAGAGTCAACTTCAACTTCAGCTACAACTGCTGGAACTTGGCATGAAGTATCTAAGCAAACCTTCTGGTTACTTGATGCCCTGGAACGGGGACAAGGGGTGGCTACAGACGGGAATTCATGGATCTTTAATTCCTCGTATGGGCTCTTACGGACTGGACTTGATGGAAAATCCGTAAAAGCACGGAATGAATTGGCTATTCCACTGGAGATTGCCTCCCAAGGTGGAGACCATATCGGTGATATTTCCTACTATAACGGTAAAATATACGCTCCTATTGAAGACGGCAAAAACTATCAGCATCCTTACATCGCCCTCTATGATGTGAACACATTGAAATATACGGGTACATCCTATGCTTTACCGTTGAATCTGCATATTGGCGGTGTGCCTTGGGTAGCCGTTGATGCCGCTCGCGGTCAGGTCTACACAGCTCAGTGGAGTAATGCTAGCGTCTTGAATGTACTAAGTCTTGACGATATGCATGTGATCACTACCGTTCCACTCTCCCAAAGTATTGATCGAATTCAAGGTGCCGAAGTGTATAACGGTGTTCTGTATGCTTCTACGGATAACGCAACCCAAACGGTTTATCAGATTGATCCGGAGACTGGAAACGTATCTGTTGCCTTTGATCGCAATCTGCCTAGTGGTACTGAAGCCCAAGGAATTGCTGTATTGCCTACCGCTGATGGTGCACAGCTCCATATTCTTGATGTAGGCTCGAATCGCATTAGTGTGAACTTTCGCCATTATGCATTTTAATTCAAATCCAAGCGAAAAAAGGGGCTAACAGAAATGCTAAAGCAAACCAAAACTATTCTAACACTGCTATCCGTCTCAATGCTGGCAGTAGCGGGCTGCGGACAATCTAATAACAGTACGGCTGAAGCCAAAGAAAATACCGCTCAACCCACAGCAATCGCTGCAACTCCGGAATCCACAGAGACTCCAGCCGCTAAGCCGGTGGAGATTACATTTTATTATCCGGTTAATGTTGGTGGTCCCCTTACAAAAGTAATCGATGGGATGGCTAGTGCATTCATGGAGCAGCACCCGGAAATTAAGGTTAATCCCGTGTACACAGGTAATTACGGTGACAATACCGTGAAAATTCAAGCAGGTGTGCAGGCCAAACAGCCACCGGATGTCGCGGTCATGATGTCAACAGAGCTGTACAGTATGCTCGATATGAATGCAATCATTCCGCTGGATGATTTTATTGCAAAGGACACGGATATACAGATGGCTGATTTTTATCCCGCCTTTGTAGAGGATACACAGTCTGAAGGTAAAACGTACAGCCTGCCTTTTCAGCGAAGCACGATTGTTATGTACTACAACAAAGAAATGTTCAAAGCGGCAGGACTTGATCCAGAGAAACCACCCACTACATGGGATGAGCTTGTAACCTATGCTAAGAAGCTGAACAAAGACGGTCACGTGGGGCTGGAAATTCCGGGCAATGATGATTCGTATTGGATGTTTCAAATGCTTGCACGGCAAAATGCTTCCGATCCGAAGCAAAACATAATGTCCTCCGATGGCAAAAAAGCGATGTTCGATACGCCGGAGAATGTGGAGGCATTGCAATTCTGGTTAGATTTGTCCCATAAATACAAGGCGATGCCGGAAGGTGTTATTGATTGGGCAACCGTTCCGACAGATTTCATTCAAGGCAAAACAGCCATGATGATGCATACAAGCGGCAACTTAACCAACGTAAAAAATAACGCGAAGTTCGAATTCGGCGTAGCGTTCCCACCCGCACAAAACCAATTTGGATCACCTACTGGAGGAGGTAACCTGTATATTTTCAAGGACACATCTCCTGAAAAACAAGCTGCAGCTTGGGAATTTGCCAAATATATGACGGCTTCAGAACAAGCTGCCCTCTTTAGCAGCTCATCCGGTTATGTTGGCGTAAGAAAATCTGCATACGATACAGATGCTATGAAGAAGTATACAGCGGATTTCCCGCAAGCATTGGTAGCGAGAGATCAATTGGAATATGCGTTCCGGGAATTGTCCACTCATAATCATGGTAAAGTATCGACGGCAATTACGAACCAGATTCAAGCGGCATTGGCAGGAGAGATTGATGCAGCAGGTGCACTTAAAAAGGCTCAAGCAGAAGCAGATCAGGCACTTGCTCCCTTCAATAAGTAAGCTTTGAGGTATGGAATACGCCAGGACGGCTCGATAGCTTGTTCTGGCGTCATTACTTTATTCATTAATCGTAGAAACCTTAATCATGGAAGGATTGAATGGTATGAATGCCGGATGGAGTGAGAGGCTTAGACGAAACGGATTCGGCTGGGGACTAGTGTTGCCTTCGCTGCTCTTTCTTTGCTTGTTTACTTATTACCCTATGTTTAAATCGTTCTGGCTTAGCTTTTATGAGAAAAATTTGGCGACTCCTGAGCCTCTGTTCGTCGGTTTTGACAATTACGCTAATCTATTGCACGACAATGTCTTTATGAAGGTGTTCAGTAACAATATATGGTTCGCCATTGGCACAGTACCCACTTCATTAGCTTTGGCTTTCTTGATGGCACTGTTTGCCGACAAGGCGATAAAAGGGCGGGGACTGGCACGTCTTTCATTTTTCTATCCGAATATGATCCCGATGATCGCTGTGGCGAACATCTGGTTGTTTCTGTATACCCCTCATTTTGGGCTCTTTGCCAGACTGGCTTCATGGATCGCGGATCAGCCTGTGAATTTGCTGGGAACACCTGATACGGTGATGGGCGCATTAGTCATCATGATGATTTGGAAAGAAGCCGGATATTTTATGATTTTTTATTTAGCAGGAATGCAGCAGATTCCCAAGGATTTATATGAAGCGGCTGCAGTAAGCGGAGTCGGTACATTCACTTCCATCCGCAGAATCACAATTCCGCTCACGATGCCGACTACGTTGTTCGTGGCTGTTGTGGCGATAACCAATTCTTTTAAGCTGGTAGACCATCTCTGGATTATGACAAAGGGCGGACCGAATAATGCAAGTAATCTGCTGCTTTATTATATCTACGAGTCCACCTTTAATTTCTACGATCAAGGGATGGCCGCATCGATGACGGTGGTCATGATCGTGCTGCTGCTCCTGATTTCCTCTTTACAGTTTTTTGGCTGGGATCGGAAAATCCATTATGAATAGGAGGTGGAATCCATGGAGGATAATCCACTAAAGCTGCCCTTAGTATTAAGGCAGAATACACGCAAAGCTTTAGAAGAGGAGCGCATACTGAACTCCGAAAGAACGAAGCGCCGAATCCAGCAGATACTGTGGCATGCGGTTGGATTTACGTTTGCCGCGGCCTGGATCATTCCCTTCCTATGGGTGGTTAGAACGGCTTTTCTACCCAAAGACATCGCTATCGATGCGGGATGGTCTTGGGACTTCACGTTTGAGAATTTGATTCATGTCTGGAATGGAGCGCCTTTTGGACGATTTTTAATAAATACATTGCTTGTGTGCGGTGTTGTGCTTGCTGTGCAACTCGTTACAATGACGATGGCTGCTTATGCTTTCGCACGGGTACGATTCTTCGGAAAAGATCTGTTATTCATGTTATTTTTGGTGCAAATTATGGTGCCGCCAGATGTACTTATCTTTTCCAACTATCAGGTGTTGAACGAAATGGGGCTGCTGGATACCAAGCTGGGGATTATGCTACCTTACTTTGCCTCCTCCTTTGGAGTGTTTCTGTTAAGGCAGTCCTTCAAGCAATTACCCTATGAGCTGGATGAAGCTGCTCGGGTGGAGGGCGCATCACGCCTGCATATTCTTTCAAGAATCTATGTCCCACTGTCACGCCCGATTTATGTGTCCTTTGCGATCGTGTCGGTCAGCTTTCATTGGAATGATTTCTTGTGGCCTCTAATTGTAACCAATTCGGAGGAGAATCGCTTATTAACTGTAGGCTTGGCGATGTTCGCAAAAGCCACGGAATCTGGTGCACAATGGTCCGATGTTTGTGCGGCTACATTGATTGTGTCTGCACCCTTAATGATTGGATTTTTATTGTTCCAGCGGCAAGTGATAGGTAGTTTTATGAGCTCTGGCATTAAAGGTTAGGAGGAGTCATTT
>Ga0153923_100523_pt1 | contig 11818 bp, 10 predicted proteins | sample TSNJ007MetaG_FD_104682 | JGI IMG/M metagenome (GOLD analysis project Ga0153923, IMG submission 104682) | Attine ant fungus gardens microbial communities from New Jersey, USA - TSNJ007 MetaG | ecosystem: Host-associated > Fungi > Mycelium > Unclassified | place: USA: New Jersey, Brendon T. Byrne... | reverse complement strand
TATTGCCATCGGTAATGCCCTGGGCTATGGGCAGTCGGTAACGGTTGGTTATATCAGTGCATTGGACCGGGAGATCAAGGCCGAGAATGAGACGATCCGGAATCTGCTGCAGACCGATGCCGCCATTAATCCCGGCAACAGCGGCGGTGCTTTGCTGAACATGAAGGGTGAAGTAATTGGCATCAATGCCGCCAAGTATTCTTCTACCGAGGTAGAGGGAATGTGGTATGCAATCCCGATTTCCAAAGCACAGGAGGTTATTGGCAGCTTGATGAATATGAAGACCAGATTAACTGTTACGGAGAAGAGCCAGGGCTATCTGGGGATCCAGGGGCAGAATATTGATGAGAGCGCTTCAGCGATGTATGATATGCCCCGTGGGGTCTATGTATTCAAGATCGTCGAAGGCGGTGCGGCTGCTGATTCCGGTCTGCGGGAGAAGGATATTATCACCAAATTTGACGGGCAGACGATCCGCAGTATGTCGGAGCTAAAGGATATGCTGACGTATTACCAGGGCGGCAGTACCGTTACGCTGACAGTACAGTCTTTGGAAAATGGTGAGTATATTGAGCGGGCGGTAGACGTTACCCTGGGCTATCGACCAACTTCAGAAACAAATTAAGGAGATGCCATCAGTGGAAGACAAGGACAAGATCGAAACAGGTGACAATGAGGAATACGAGAAAATATGTTATGTCTGCCGCCGCCCGGAAAGCAAGGCAGGCAGCATGATTACCATGCCGGGGGATCTGTGCCTGTGCCAGAGCTGTATGCAGAAGGCGTTTGATTCTATGGCGGGCAGCGGTATGGACTGGTCGAAGGTCGATCTGTCCCAGATCACCGGCATGCCCTATATGAATATGAATTTTTCACAGATGGATTCAATGCCGGAGCTTTCGATTCCCAAAAAACAAAAAGTGAAAAAGAAAACCGAGAAAAAAGGACCGGAATTTGAGCTGAAGGATATCCCGGCTCCCCATGTGATCAAGGGTTGGCTGGATGAATATGTAATTGGTCAGGAGCGGGCGAAAAAGGTGATGGCAGTTGCTGCATATAACCACTATAAACGGGTGTATGAGCAGGAGATGAAGCTGACCCGGCAGAATGGGGAAGGTGAGGCTGAGGAAATTACGATTGAGAAGTCCAATATCCTGATGATCGGCCCCACCGGCAGCGGCAAGACCTATCTGGTCAAAACGCTGGCCAAACTGCTGGATGTGCCGTTGGCGATTGCTGATGCCACGTCGCTGACCGAAGCCGGTTATATTGGTGATGATATAGAAAGTGTGGTTTCCAAACTGCTGGCGGCAGCATATAATGATGTGGAGAAGGCCGAGCATGGAATTATCTTTATTGACGAGATCGACAAGATTGCCAAGAAGAAGGAGACCAATACCCGGGATGTCAGCGGTGAGTCGGTCCAGCAGGAGCTTTTAAAGCTTTTGGAAGGCAGCAAGGTGGAGGTTCCGGTGGGTTCTAACCAGAAGAATGCATTAACGCCGATGACCACGGTGAATACCGATCATATTCTGTTCATCTGCGGCGGTGCCTTTCCGGGCCTGGAGCCGATCATTAAGGAACGGCTGAATAAACAGAGTTCCATGGGATTTGGCGCCCGGTTGAAAGATACATACGATCAGGAGCCAGATTTGTTTTGTCATGTTACCAATGCGGATTTGCGGGCATTCGGCATGATTCCGGAGTTTCTGGGGCGGATGCCGGTACTGGTTACTCTGGAGACATTGAACGAAGAACGTCTGGTGCGGATTCTGAAGGAACCGAAAAATGCCATTTTAAAGCAATATGTGCGGTTGTTAGAACTGGATGAAGTCAAACTGGTGTTTGAGGAGGAAGCTTTGCAATGGATTGCCGCAGAGGCCCTGAAGCGGGAAACCGGCGCCCGGGCTCTGCGGGCAATTCTGGAGGAGTTTATGCTGGATATTATGTATGAGATACCGAAGGACCCGGGAATTGGTGCGGTGGTGATCACTCGTCCGTACCTGGAAAAATGTGGCGGACCATTGATTCAGATGCGTGGATAGAGGGAGGGCAGGTTATGGTTTTAGCAGCAATCATTGTGCTTTTGGCAGCGGGTGATCTGGTCTTAAAGGGATGGATTGAAAAGCAGGATCCGGCACAGTTTCCCCGGCCGCTGCAAAAAAGCGGAGGGAACATTCAGTTATACCGGAACCATAATGCCGGATTTCCCTTTGGCTTTTTAGAAAAACATCAGGAGCTGGTAAAGTTGATTCCGCTGGTGGAGATTTCGGCCCTTGGCGGGTTTTTAGCCTGTTTGAACACACAAAAAGGGAACACGGCCAAAAAGGTCGGGCTGGCGGTTTTGCTTGGTGGTGGAATCAGCAATCTGTATGACCGTTTTGTCCGGAATTATGTGGTTGATTATGTTAGCTTTCAGTTTGGCTGGCTGAAAAAAGTAGTATTTAACCTTGGCGATTTGTTTGTTTTTCTGGGGTCGGCAATTCTGTTTGCAGCCGGGGTTGTGGACGAAATGCGCCGCCGGAAAAGCGAATCGTATTGACAAGGGGTCAAATTTATTGTACAATTTTATGAAAATTCATTTAAAAAAGGAGATTGATTAATTTTTATGTTAGATCCAGGAGACAGTTCGGGTATACAATTGCTTGCGATATTTATAATGCTTTGTTTGTCCGCGTTTTTTTCATCGGCCGAGACGGCATTGACTACAGTTAACAAGATGCGTGTCAGAACCCTGGCGGAAGCAGGGAACAAGCGGGCAATTATGTTGGCAAAGGTGACTGAAAATCCCGGCAAGATGCTTAGTACTATTTTAGTGGGTAACAATATTGTAAACCTTTCCGCTTCCGCTATTATGACAACATTGGCGATGCAGACATTTGGCAGCAAGGCAGTTGGTGTGGCAACAGGTATTCTGACGCTCATCATCCTGGTTTTTGGTGAGATTACACCCAAGACAGTATCGACATTGAATGCAGAAAAGATTGCGCTGGCCTATGCGAATGTCATCTATTGGCTGGTGATACTGATGACACCGGTTATTTTCCTGATTAATCAATTATCCATGGGGGTTTTGTTTCTTCTGCGGATTGATCCGAAGAAGAAGCAGGATTCCATTACCGAAGATGAACTTCGGACCATCGTGAAAGTGAGCCATGAAGAGGGCGTCATTGAGATGGAAGAGAAAAAGATGATCAATAATGTGTTTGACTTTGGCGATTCGCTGGCCAAAGATATTATGATACCGCGAATTGATATGGTGATGGTGGATGCGGATATCACCTATGAGGACCTGCTGGAGGTCTTCCGTGAGGAGCGGTTTACCCGGGTTCCGGTCTACGAGAAGTCAACGGATAATGTCATTGGCATTATTAACATGAAGGATCTGCTGCTGTTTGATCAGAACGGGGATTTCCTGGTCCGTGATTTCCTGCGCCAGCCGCTGTATACTTATGAGTTTAAAAAGACGGCGGAGCTGATGATGGAGATGAGGAAAACCTTCAACAACATTGTCATCGTACTGGATGAATACGGTGCTACTGCCGGTCTGATTACGCTGGAGGATATGCTGGAAGAGATTGTTGGTGAAATTCGTGATGAATATGACGAAGACGAAGAAGATGAGGTGCGGGAGGTTGCACCTGGTGAATATATTGTGGAAGGTGCCATGAAGCTGGATGATCTGAATGATATGCTGGATTTGAATCTGGAATCGGAGGATTATGATTCGATCGGCGGTTTGATTATCGGACAGCTGGAACACCTGCCGGAGCAGGGCGAAGAGGTTCTTTATGAGAATCTGCGTCTGATTGTGGATCAGGTGGAGAAGAACCGGATCGATAAGGTTCATTTTTACATTCTAAGTGCTGAGGAACTGGAAGAATTAGAAGAAACCGCGGCGGCGGCCGCGGATTCGGAAGCGGTGGATTAAAGACGTGGCTGCCCTACGCGGACATCATTCCGCCTGCCGTTCCGCCGGCCAGACAGCAGGCCATTGTGGTCATAATCCGGGTGGTGTCAGGGAAATCCCCCTGCTTCATCAGCCAGGATACGGCAAAAAGTACGGCAAAATACAACAGGCCGGAGAACATTCCCCAGAAGAACCGTCTTTGCCGGGTCGCTTTTCCGGCCAGGAAACCGCCGATCAGGCAGGCCAGCAGATAAATCAGGTAGACTGCCGTGTTGATCTGGGTTTCCTTCATTTTCAACTTATAGAGGCCAAACGAAAGCGCCAGCAGCAGAATGCCGGATACTAAATAGGAAAAGACCAGGGAGCGGAGCAATGCTTTAGGCTTGGATGTGATCATGACACATTCCCCTCCTGATGATAAGGTTTGTTTCAATGTATTCGGCCGGCCGGCGGTTTATACAAACTTTATCCGGTCTTTTGGGGGGCGATATCGGTCATATACCGGGATTTTGGCGTTAAAATCAGGTAAAAACGAGAAAAACAGGTAAAATCATAAAATTTTCTTGACACAAATTAGCAATCTGGATATAATGATATGGCGTGCATAAACACGTCGTATTTTTTTGTGCGCAAAAGCTATGATTTAAAGCAACCAACAGACAATATCACAGGAGGTGAAAAGAATGCCAACATTTAACCAGTTAGTTAGAAAAGGAAGACAGACATCTGTAAAGAAGTCTACCGCACCTGCTCTGCAGAAGGGATATAACTCTTTACGGAAGCGTGCGACAGAGACTTCCTCTCCGCAGAAGAGGGGTGTTTGTACCGCAGTTAAGACTGCTACCCCAAAGAAGCCGAACTCCGCCCTTCGTAAGATTGCCAGAGTCCGTCTGTCTAACGGTATCGAGGTTACCAGCTACATTCCGGGTGAAGGACACAACCTTCAGGAGCATAGCGTGGTCCTGATCCGCGGCGGCAGAGTAAAAGACTTGCCAGGTACCAGATACCATATCATCAGAGGTACTTTGGATACCGCCGGTGTCGCTAACAGAAAACAGGCTCGTTCTAAATACGGTGCAAAAAGACCGAAAGTTAAAAAATAAACAGAGCCGAATTGGAATCACTAACAGCAGTAAAGTGTAGTACGGAATTGATATTGACCTGTAGGTTGCAGGACATATAGTATTACCGTGCATGAACACATTTTATGGAAACTTGTGAGTACCGATGAATTAATTCTTGATAATTAAGGAGGGAAGTAACGTGCCACGTAAAGGACATATCCAAAAAAGAGATGTATTAGCAGATCCTTTATACAACAACAAAGTTGTGACCAAGCTGATTAACAATATCATGCTGGATGGTAAAAAGGGTGTTTCACAGAAGATCGTTTATGGCGCATTCAGCCGTGTGGAAGCAAAGACCGGCAAGCCGGCCGTAGAGGTTTTCGAAGAGGCCATGAATAATATCATGCCTGTACTGGAAGTTAAGGCAAAACGTATCGGTGGTGCCACCTATCAGGTGCCGATCGAGGTCAGGACGGATAGAAGACAGACGTTAGCACTGCGCTGGCTCACCACCTATTCTCGTAAGAGAGGTGAGAAGACCCAGGAAGAAAGACTGGCTAACGAGATTATGGATGCCGCTAACAACACTGGCGCGTCTGTAAAGAAGAAAGAAGACATGCATAAGATGGCAGAGGCAAACAAGGCCTTCTCCCATTTCAGATTCTAAGTAGGAGGACAAAGCTTTGGCTGGAAGAGAATATCCGTTGGATAGAACCAGAAATATCGGAATCATGGCTCATATCGATGCTGGCAAAACCACACTTACTGAGCGTATTCTGTATTATACTGGTGTAAACTACAAAATCGGTGATACTCATGAAGGTACCGCAACCATGGACTGGATGGAGCAGGAACAGGAAAGAGGCATTACCATTACTTCAGCAGCTACCACCTGCCACTGGACGATTCATGGCGATGATAACAGACCGGCGACCGGAGAACCGGAGAACCGTATCAATATCATCGACACCCCCGGACACGTGGACTTTACCGTTGAGGTAGAGCGTTCCCTGCGTGTACTGGACGGCGCCGTTGGCGTGTTCTGTGCAAAAGGTGGGGTAGAGCCACAGTCCGAGAACGTATGGCGTCAGGCTGACACCTACAACGTACCACGAATGGCATTTATTAATAAAATGGATATTCTGGGGGCTGACTTCTACGGTGCCGTTGAGCAGATCCGGACCAGACTGGGTAAGAATACCATCTGTCTGCAGCTGCCGATCGGCAAGGAAGATTCCTTTAAAGGAATTGTTGACTTGTTTGAGATGAAAGCCTTCATCTATAACGATGACAAGGGCGACGATATTACTGTTTGCGAGATTCCGGATGAAGAGAAGGATGACGCTGAGTTGTATCGTACTGAGCTGGTAGAGAAGATTTGCGAGTTGGACGACGACCTGATGATGATGTATCTGGAAGGTGAAGAGCCGTCTGTTGAAGAATTGAAAAAAGTTTTAAGAAAAGCTACCTGTGAGTGTGCGGCTGTGCCGGTATGCTGCGGTAGTGCTTATCGTAACAAAGGCGTTCAGCGGCTGCTGAATGCAGTCATCGATTTCATGCCGGCGCCGACCGACATCCCGTCAATTCAGGGTGTTGATACGGATGGCAATGAAGTTGAGCGCCATTCTTCTGATGAAGAGCCGTTCTCGGCTCTGGCATTTAAGATTATGACCGACCCGTTCGTAGGAAAGCTGGCTTTCTTCCGGGTGTACTCCGGTACTCTGAACTCCGGTTCTTATGTACTGAATGCTACCAAGGGTAAAAAAGAGCGTGTTGGCCGTATTCTGCAGATGCATGCCAATAAGCGTCAGGAGATCAGTAAAGTTTATTCCGGAGATATTGCTGCTGCGGTTGGTTTTAAATTGACCACAACCGGTGATACTATCTGTGATGAGCAGCATCCGGTTATTCTGGAATCCATGGAGTTTCCGGAGCCGGTTATCGATATCGCCATCGAGCCAAAGACCAAAGCCGGTCAGGGCAAGATGGGCGAGGCGCTGGCAAAACTGGCCGAGGAGGATCCAACCTTCCGTGCCCAAACCAATACCGAGACCGGTCAGGTTATCATCTCCGGTATGGGCGAGCTGCATCTGGAGATCATCGTCGACCGTCTGCTGCGTGAATTTAACGTAGAAGCTAACGTTGGTGCGCCCCAGGTTGCTTATAAAGAGTCCTTTACCAAGATGGTAGAGGTGGACAGCAAGTATGCGAAGCAGTCCGGCGGACGTGGTCAGTATGGTCACTGTAAGGTTCGCTTTGAACCGATGGATGCCAACGGCGAAGAACTGTTCAAGTTTGAGTCGGCAGTTGTCGGCGGTTCGATTCCGAAGGAATATATCCCGGCTGTCGGTGCCGGTATTGAGGAAGCTTCCAAGTGCGGTATCCTGGCCGGATTCCCGGTTCTGGGTGTGAAGGCAACTGTTTATGACGGTTCCTACCATGAGGTTGACTCCAGTGAAATGGCATTTAAAATTGCCGGTTCCATGGCCTTCAAGGAGGCGATGAACAAAGCCGGAGCGATCCTCCTTGAGCCGATTATGAAGGTTGAAGTTACCATGCCGGAAGACTACATGGGTGATGTTATCGGTGATATCAACTCCCGTCGTGGCCGGATCGAAGGTATGGATGACTTAGGCGGCGGCAAGATCGTCAGAGCATTCGTTCCGTTGTCTGAGATGTTCGGTTACTCCACTGACCTGCGTTCCAAAACCCAGGGCCGCGGAAACTACTCGATGTTCTTCGAGAAGTATGAGCCGGTTCCGAAATCAGTTCAGGAAAAGGTTATCAACGAGCGCAGGAACTAAGGAACTGTTACGTGAATCACTGTGTTCCGGGAGCCTTTAAATGCGCCCGGAATGCAGAAAATAGGCTTGAAAATATTGCAATTATAGCATATAATAAAAAACAGCCTAACATAAAATTTATAGCCCAGAGAGGCCCAATTAAGGAGGACGTTATAAAATGGCAAAAGCAAAATTTCAAAGAACCAAAACCCATTGTAACATTGGTACTATAGGTCACGTTGACCATGGTAAAACTACTTTAACCGCAGCTATTACCAAAACTCTGCATGAGAGATACGGTACTGGTGAGGCCGTAGCATTCGATAAGATCGACAAGGCTCCGGAAGAGAAAGAGCGTGGAATTACCATCTCTACTGCTCACGTTGAGTATGAGACTCCCAACAGACACTATGCCCACGTTGACTGCCCAGGCCATGCTGACTATGTTAAGAACATGATCACCGGTGCAGCTCAGATGGATGGTGCTATTCTCGTAGTAGCAGCAACCGATGGTGTTATGGCACAGACCAGAGAGCACATTCTGCTGTCCCGTCAGGTAGGCGTTCCTTACATTGTTGTATTCATGAACAAATGTGATATGGTAGATGACGAAGAACTGCTTGAGTTAGTAGACATGGAGATCCGTGATCTGTTATCTGAATATGAATTCCCGGGCGACGATACTCCGATCGTTCAGGGTTCTGCTCTGAAAGCTCTGGAAGATCCGTCCGGCAGCTGGGGCGACAAGATTCTGGAACTGATGACTGCTGTTGATGAGTGGGTTCCGGATCCGGTTCGTGAGACTGACAAACCGTTCTTGATGCCGGTTGAGGATGTATTTACCATTACCGGCCGTGGTACTGTTGCAACCGGTAGAGTAGAGCGTGGTACTCTGCACCTGAACGACGAAGTTGAAGTTCTGGGTATCCGTGAAGAGTCCAGAAAAACCGTTGTTACCGGTATTGAGATGTTCCGTAAGCTGTTAGACGAGGCTCGTGCTGGTGATAACATCGGCGCACTGCTGCGTGGTGTTCAGAGAACCGATATCGAAAGAGGCCAGGTTTTGGCTAAACCAGGTTCTGTTAAGTGCCACACGAAGTTTACCGCTCAGGTATACGTTCTGACCAAAGACGAGGGTGGCCGTCATACACCTTTCTTCAACAACTATCGTCCTCAGTTCTACTTCCGTACAACTGATGTTACCGGTATTTGCGATCTGCCGGATGGTGTTGAGATGTGTATGCCTGGCGATAACGTAGAGATGACGGTTGATCTGATTCATCCAATCGCTATGGAGCAGGGTCTGCGTTTCGCTATCCGTGAGGGTGGACGTACGGTTGGTTCAGGCCGTGTTGCTACTATTATTGACTAAGCTAATATTGCATAAAAGAAGGGACTTCCTTAACGGGAAGTCCTTTTGTGATCTATATTATGGGCTGGGGGATCGTGATAACTAGTTTATTACCATAAGTTCTTGTCTAAAAAATGGAAAAGTGTTACTATAATGTTATGAAATGTATGCGTGTAATAACATATTTTTTTCCAGGAGGGAGAAGAATGAATAACGAACTTATATGTTCATTGTACCAGAAACTGGCAGAGGAACTCAAAAAGCAAATCGATAATGGAGTTTTAAAGGAAAATGAGAAGCTGCTGTCTGAAATAGAGCTTAGTAAAAAATATTCCGTCAGCCGGATTACGGTGCGAAAAGCGATGGAAATTCTGGTGGATGGCGGTTATGTAACTAAGCACCAGGGCATTGGAACCTTTGTTGCGTCGAGAAAACTGAATCGCATTAATGGACGGGGGATGGGTTTTACGGATGTGTGTGAATGTGATGGGAAGGTGGCCTCATCAGATCTGCTTAGTGTGGAATGGATGTCGGCGACAGTGACACTTAGCCAGCATCTTTGTGTTGAAGAAGGTGAACGAATCATAAGAATAAGGCGTGTTCGTAACTGCGATGGTGTTCCTGTGATGATAGAGATCAATCATTTTTCAAGCAGATTTTCCTATTTATTAGAGCAGAATCTGACCCAATCGATTTATTCAATTTTGCGAAGCCATGGTGATATACCAAAGCATGGAACTAAAACGGTGGAAGTTGGTTATGCAACATCAGAAGAGGCTGAATATTTGAAGATGACCAAGGGTGGTGTTCTGCTGATTTTGAAAGACACGGTGCTGGATGATGGTGGACAAGTGACTAATTACTGTCGACAGATCATAAATCCGGAACGGTACAAGTTGACGATCATGAGCTGATAAAAAGGTTTATTAAAAATTATCTCATGACGGAGATTTTGAAAATAATATTTTCAGAACCTCCGTCATTTTGTTGGCAAAATTATAAGAAAAATACAAAAATATATTGTAAACTGTGTCAAGGTGTATTATAATGAATCAAAGACGTAATAATACAACTAGATACAATAAAAGAAACGTATATTGTAACAGGAGATTAGAGTAATAATAAGCATGAAGGAGGCTTGCAATGGTAAGATTTGCTGCAGCAGGATACGTTTGTATTGATTATTATCCTGACTTTAATAACCGATGTTACGTTACTGGGAATGGCGTTGATGTGTTGTTTAATCTGTTGGATATGCGAAGTGATGTGAAATCATCGGTTGTTTCTGCTGTTTCCGATGATTTTTACGGAAAGATGTCGCTGGAAGCATTTGCGAAAAGGGCGATAGACTGTTCTTTTTTGGAAATTATTTCTGGTGGTGAAACCCCTAGCGTGCCATTATATTTGGTAAACAATGATCGTAGGCATGGGGAACCTGTCCGTGGCATTATGAAAGACTATGAATTTTCAGAGGCAGCTATTGATTTTATCTGTCAGCATGACATGGTCCATTCGGATTTTACTGGCCGACTGATTCCATGTTTGGGAGAAATCAGAAAACGAGGTGCAAAAGTATTTTTTGATCTGAGTAATCAATGGAATCATTCGCAGGTGAAGCAGGTTTTAAGCAATATTGATTGCGGCCTGGTATCTTTTGAAAATGATATTGAAAGTGGAAAAGACTTTTTACGTTATGCCAATTCACTAGGAGCAAAGCTGATGATTGCCACCTTTGGCATGAACGGTTCAATTGCCTATGATGGATCCACTTTTTACAAGGGCGACATTGTTCCAGTTGAGAATGTGGTAAATACTGTGGGGGCGGGCGACTCCTACTTTGCGGGCTTCATTTCCGGCCTGATTGATGAAAAGTCCATTTCTGAATGCATGCATAACGGAGCGAAAAGAGCCGCACAGGTTATTTCTGTTTTCGATCCGTATTTATAGTATTTTAAATAAAAGATGAAGGAGCATATCAGCATGGTAATCGATATTCATACACATCCGTTGCTATTTGATGAAATTAATGATAATCCAGAGGTTCTGCAGTTTAGAAAGCAGCAGTTTGGTGTCTTCAAGTCCGGAATCAATCCCATTGATTTTGAGTTGACTCTGCTGCGGGATGCCCAGATTGACAAGGTGGTATTACTGCCTGAGGATTATTCCGCAGAAGTAGGACGTGCCATTGTAAGTAATGATGAAATGGTGCGGATTGTTGCAAGAAGTCCGGAGCATTTTATTGGTTTTGCCGGAGTTGATCCCCGGCGGACGGATGCTAAGGCAGAACTGATCAGAGCCTTTGATGTGCTGAAGCTGGCCGGTTTAAAACTGAATCTGTCTCGGTTACATATGTATCCCGATGATCCCTGCCTGGCACCTCTTTATAAGATATGCGAAGAGAGAAACAGGCCAATCATGTTCCATGCCGGATACAGCTGGGAACCCAACACGCCGGCGAAATATTCTGAGCCCATCAGGTTTGAGGATGTGGCTGTAGACTATCCGGAGCTTCGTTTCTGCCTGGCTCATATGGGTTGGCCATGGTGGGAAGAAACCATTATGATGTTAATGAAATATCCCAATGTATATGCCGATACTTCTATGGTTTACATGGATACGCCAAAAAATTACTATATGCACTTGTTCTCCGTGAACATGAACTTGAACTGGCTGCAGAACTGCTTTTCGGATAAGGTGATGTATGGCT
>Ga0153923_100522_pt1 | contig 11834 bp, 10 predicted proteins | sample TSNJ007MetaG_FD_104682 | JGI IMG/M metagenome (GOLD analysis project Ga0153923, IMG submission 104682) | Attine ant fungus gardens microbial communities from New Jersey, USA - TSNJ007 MetaG | ecosystem: Host-associated > Fungi > Mycelium > Unclassified | place: USA: New Jersey, Brendon T. Byrne... | reverse complement strand
TGGAGAATTACCGGCGGATGGCGGCGGCTTTGGAGGTGGATATCCATAAGATGGTATTGTCCTGGCAGACCCACACCGTGAATGTCAGAAAAGTTACCGGCGAAGATGCCGGCAAAGGAATGTTCCGGGAACGGGATTATCAGGACGTTGATGGCCTGATAACCAATGTTCCGGGGATTACTTTGGTGACCTTTTATGCCGATTGTGTACCGTTGTATCTGTTGGATCCGGTCCATCATGCCATTGGCCTTAGTCATTCCGGCTGGCGGGGAACGGTTAACCGGATGGGCGCCGTTACGGTCCGGGCGATGGAGCGGGAATATGGAACCAGGCCGGAGGATCTGATCGTGGCCATTGGTCCAAGCATCTGCATGGATTGCTTCGAGGTTGGCAGTGAGGTGGTGGAAGCTTTCCGCCGGGCTTTTGATGCCCGGTACTGGGAGCAGTTGTCCTATGCAAAAGAAAACGGAAAGCACCAGCTGGATCTGTGGCGGGCCAATCAGATTGTCTTTGCCGAGGCAGGGGTACCGCCGGAACAGATTCATCTGACGGATATCTGTACCCATTGTAATCCGGAACTGTTGTTTTCCCATCGGTCTGCCGGCAATGAGCGCGGGAATCTGGCCGCATTTTTATCGTTAAAGGACAAGGCTACGTGATGGTCTGGAAGTACTCGTAGCCGTCGGCCTGATACGTTTTCATCAACTGCTGAATCTTAATGGTCGGTGAAAGCGCAGCGCCAATTGAAACATCGTGGTTAAAGGAGTTAATAATCGCGGCCAGATATTTACTCATATCGGCCTCACGGTACCATTCGCGGTTGAACAGGGGCTGGGGGCGATAGTTTAAATTGGTGGTGATGACGTAATCAATATAGCCTTTCTCATAAAAGTTATCAAATTTCTCCAGGCCGTTGGTAAAGAGGCCAAAGGTACAGCAGATAATAACCTTGCTTGCCTTGCGTTCTTTTAATTCTTTGGCGGTATCCAGCATGCTTTCACCGGAAGAGATCATATCATCAATGATCAGGACCGTCTTTCCCTCCACCGAAGTCCCCAGGAATTCATGAGCCACAATCGGGTTACGGCCGTCAACCACACGGGAGTAGTCACGCCGTTTATAGAACATGCCCATATCCACGCACAGGTTGTTGGCCAGATATACGGCCCGGTCCATGGCCCCTTCATCAGGACTGATAATCATTAAGTGGTCCTTGTCCACCATTAAGTCAGGAACGGTCTGGAATAAGGTTTTGACAAACTGATAGGTGGGCATAAAGTTGTCAAAGTCAGTCAGCGGAATCGAGTTTTGCACCCGTGGATCATGGGCATCAAAGGTAATGATGTTGGATACGCCCATATCTGCCAGTTCCCGCAGCGCCATGGCACAGTCCAGGGATTCGCGCTTGTTTCTTTTATGCTGCCGGCCTTCATACAGGAAGGGCATAATCACGTTGACCCGGTGAGCGGTGGCAACACTGGCACCGATAATTCGTTTTAAATCCTGATAGTGGTTATCCGGTGACATATGATTCACATGACCGCAGACCTTATACGTAAGACTGTAGTTGGTGACATCGACCATTGTGAACAGATCGACGCCGCGGACCGATTCCAGGATGATCCCCTTCCCTTCGCCGGTACCAAAACGGGGGCAGATGGTTTTAAGCAGGTAGGAATCCGTATCATAGCCACGATAGTGCAGGTCGCTCGCCCGTTGGCAGCTGATCAGCTCCTCGGCATCGTTGCGGCGGAACTCTACAATGTGGTCATTGACCATCCGGGCCAGGTCCCGACAGCTTTCCAGAGCGGCGATTTTTAGTGGTGCAACCGGTAAAATATCATTAAACACATACTGATTTGCCATGTTTGTTCTCCTCATAAAGTACATAATTATCTACACATACTATATATACCACTTTTTCGCGAAGACCGTCAATAGATTATAGAAGATTACAGGAAAAAAAACAAAACAGGATTTCTTTACAAAGCTCCGGAATGTTGATATGATAGGAGTAAACCGTTATGATAATTCAGGGAGAACTTATGCAAAATAAAGGACATTTGATTCAGATGGTTGCTCCGGGCTCGATTGCCGGGGAGATGGAACTGGAAGCAGGCGACCGCCTGTTGGAGATAAATGGAAACATCGTGGAGGATATCTTTGACTACGAGTATTACATGAACAGCGAGAGCATGGTTCTGATGATCGAAAAGGCCGACGGGGAACTGTGGGAGCTGGAAATCGAAAATGAATATGAGGATTTAGGACTGACCTTTGCCAATGGTCTGATGAGCGATTATAAGACCTGCAGCAATCAATGCATTTTCTGCTTTGTTGACCAGATGCCGGCGGGGATGCGGGAGACTTTGTATTTTAAAGATGATGATTCCCGGCTTTCTTTCCTGCAGGGCAATTATATCACGTTGACCAATATGCAGGACAAGGATATTGCGCGCATCATTCAATTCAAGCTGGCGCCAATCAATATCTCCGTGCATACCACCAACCCCGGGCTGCGTTGTCTGATGCTGAATAACCGCTTTGCCGGTGAAGCTTTAAAAAAGATCGATACCTTGTATCAGGCCAGGGTTCCGATGAACGGCCAGATCGTTTTGTGCAAAGGGGTCAATGACGGGGCGGAACTGGACCGGACCATCCGTGATTTGTCGGCGTATCTGCCCTGGATGGAAAGTGTTTCGGCAGTGCCGGTGGGACTGTCAAAATTCCGGGCGGGCTTATATCCGCTGGAGCCGTTTACCAAAGCGGATGCAGAGGCGGCGCTGATAATTATTGAGCGCTGGCAGCAGCAGCTTTATCAAGAACATGGGAATCATTTTATCCATGCCAGTGATGAGCTTTATCTGCTGGCGGAGCGGGATTTGCCGGAGGAGGAGCGATATGACGGCTATCCCCAGCTGGAAAATGGCGTGGGAATGCTGCGGCTGTTGGATGCGGAAGTGACGGCAGAACTGGACCGGCTGGCGGGAGAAGATAACACAGCTGCCGAAGTCATTTCCATCGCCACCGGGATGCTGGCGTACCCTTATCTGAAAGCACAGACAGATAAGATTATGGTCCGTTATCCGCAAAAAAAGATCCACCTTTATCCGATCCGCAATGATTTTTTTGGCGAGATGATTACGGTTGCCGGACTGTTGACCGGACAAGATGTGGTAAAGCAGCTGGCCGGGAAGGAGCTGGGGGAGCGTTTGCTGCTTCCGGTCGCGATGTTCCGTAGTGGCGAGGATATCTTCCTGGATGATATGACCAGAGAAGAAGTGCAAAAAACTTTACAAGTTCAGGTAGATATTGTAAAATCAAGCGGGCAGGATTTTGTTCGGTCGGTTTTAGATGCGGCGTATGCAGAAGAGGCAATGGGTGCAGATGCCGCGGGAACAGCCGTCGCAGAGTATGAAGGATATGAATTGAAGGAGAATAGTTATGAGTAAACCAATAGTAGCAATTGTCGGACGGCCCAATGTGGGCAAGTCGACGTTATTTAATGTAATAGCCGGAAATACCATCGCGATTGTCAAAGATACCCCGGGGGTCACCAGAGACCGTATTTATGCCGACTGTACCTGGCTGAATATGGATTTCACCCTGGTTGATACCGGCGGTATTGAACCGGACAGTAAAGATATCATCCTTACCCAGATGCGGGAACAGGCGCAGATTGCCATTGATACGGCTGATGTGATCATCTTTATTGTGGATGTCAGACAGGGGCTGGTGGATGCTGATGCCAAAGTTGCCGACATGCTTCGAAAGTCGGCTAAACCGGTAGTGTTGGCGGTCAACAAGGTAGATAGTTTCCAGAAGTTTGGTAATGATATTTATGAGTTTTACAATTTGGGAATCGGTGATCCGATTGCTGTGTCGGCAGCATCCCGCTTAGGAATCGGTGATTTGCTGGATGAAGTTGCCAGGCATTTTTCGGTGACTTCATTAGACGGGGAAGAGGATGACCGGCCACGAGTCGCCATTGTCGGAAAGCCAAATGTGGGAAAATCTTCTATTATTAATAAGCTGCTGGGCCAAAACCGGGTGATCGTCTCGGATATTGCCGGAACTACCAGAGATGCGATTGATACGGAAGTGGTGTACAACGGTACCGAGTATGTATTTATCGATACGGCGGGGCTGCGCCGCAAGAGCAAAATTAAAGAAGATCTGGAACGGTACAGCATTATTCGGACGGTGTCGGCGGTGGAACGGGCTGATGTGGTGATCCTGGTGATTGATGCGGTGGAAGGTGTTACTGAACAGGATGCCAAGATTGCCGGGATTGCTCACGACCAGGGCAAGGGCATGATTGTTGCCATCAATAAATGGGATGCCATTGAAAAGGATGACAAGACGATCTATGAATTTTCCCGAAAGGTCCGGGATACGCTTTCTTTCATGCAGTATGCCGAACTGGTATTTATTTCTGCGGTTACCGGCCAGCGGTTGAACAAGATGTTCGAACTGATTGATTTGGTGCGGGAGAATCAGACCATGCGGATTGCTACCGGCGTCCTCAATGAGATTATGACCGAAGCCGTGGCGCTGCAGCAGCCACCGTCGGATAAGGGCAAGCGGCTGAAGCTATACTATACAACACAGGTGGCCGTTAAACCGCCAACGTTTGTGGTCTTTGTTAACGATAAAGAGCTGATGCATTTTTCCTATCTCCGGTATCTGGAAAACCGGATCCGGGAATCCTTTGGTTTTCGTGGTACAGCTTTAAAATTTATCGTTCGGGAACGGGCCGGAAAGGAGTAAATGGATCATGGGACGAATCGTCTGTCTGGTAACGGGCTATATTTTCGGTCTTTTTCAATCAGGATATCTTTACAGCAAGGCACACCATATGGATATCCGGCAGCATGGCAGCGGCAATTCGGGAAGTACCAATGTATTGCGGGTAATGGGCATAAAGGCGGCGTTGGTGGTCTTTCTTGGCGATGCTTTTAAGATGGTTTTTGCCTGTCTGCTGACCAGGTACCTGTTTCGGAATCAGCCGGAAGCCGTCTATCTGTATTTGCTGTACACCGGTTTTGGCGTGATTCTGGGACATAATTTCCCGTTTTTCATGGGGTTTCAGGGCGGCAAAGGAATTGCCGCATCGGCCGGTCTTTTGCTTTCCACCGACTGGCGGGTTACGTTGGTCTGTCTGGCGGTATTTGTAGTGGTGGTAGCGGTAACCCGGTATGTTTCACTGGGTTCGATTCTGGTTATGGTCTTCTTTTTTATCGGGATGGTATTCTTTGGCCACCGCGGTGATTATGGCCTGGCGCCGGGCCGTCTGAATGAATTTTACGGGATGGCGGCGGTCATTGCGCTGATGGGAATCTGGCGGCATCGGGGCAATATCAAACGTCTGCTAAGCGGAACAGAGAATAAACTTGGCGCAAGAAAGGAGCAGCGGGATGGCAGCAGTTAGTATTATCGGATCGGGAAGCTGGGGGATTGCCCTGGCGGCCCTGTTATATCATAATGGACATCAGGTGACAGTATGGTCGGCATTTGAATCAGAGGTGCAGAGCTTACAGACGACGCGCCGGCTGATGACTTTGCCGGAGTTAACCCTGCCGGCGGCAATCGGGTTTACGGCCGATCTGGAGGCGGCAGTTTTGGACCGGGATTTTCTGGTATTGGCAGTTCCTTCCATTTATGTCCGTGAGACCGCGGCAAAGATGCGGCCTTACTGCGAAGGGAAGACACCGCTGATTGTCAATGTGGCAAAGGGGATTGAGGATCAGACCTTGATGACGTTGTCGGAAATCATCGGGGAAGAGCTGCCGATGGCCAATGTGGCGGTGCTTTCCGGCCCCAGTCATGCCGAAGAAGTGAGCCGCAGTCTGCCCACCACCTGTGTTGTCGGCGCCCGGGATAAAGAAACGGCGGAATATATTCAGAACCAGTTCATGAGCGAGGTATTCCGGGTTTATACCAGTCCGGATATTCTGGGAATTGAGATTGGCAGCGCCCTAAAGAATGTGATTGCCCTGGCCGCCGGAATTGCCGATGGACTGGGCTATGGCGATAATACAAAAGCCGCCTTGATTACCCGGGGGATCTATGAAATCACCCGGCTGGGCATCGCGATGGGCGGACAAGCCCAGACTTTTGGCGGTCTTTCGGGGATCGGGGATTTGATTGTTACCTGTGCCAGTATGCACAGCCGGAACCGCCGGGCGGGTATTTTGATTGGTCAGGGGCGTACGATGGAGGAGGCGATGGAAGAGGTAAAAATGGTGGTGGAAGGTGTCCATTCGGCGAAAGCCGGTCAGGCCCTGGCTGAAAAATATCAGGTTCCGATGCCCATTATTACCGAAGTAAACCAGGTGTTATTTGCCGGCAAACCGGCTTCAAAAGCAGTGGGAGATTTGATGTTAAGAGATAAAACAATTGAAAGTACAGATATTCTTTGGGAAAAATCTTGACAATACATTAATCTGCTACTATAATAAATCCAATCAGGCTTCTGCATATAACAGAGGCCGGTTTTATAAGGGAGGAAATATTATGAAAAAATTAGTAAGTCTTGGATTAGCAGCAGCAATGATGGTTTCTTTGGCCGCATGTGGCGGCGGTTCTACTGCCAGTACCACCGCAGCAACAGAGAACAAAGAGACCGCTGCCACAGAAGCAGGTGCAGAAACTACCGCAGCAGAAGCCGATGCAGCAGCAGGCATCTTTAAAATAGGTGTAGTCGGACCGTTTACCGGACCGGCAGCAGCTTATGGCGTAGCGGTAAAGAATGGCAGCGAACTGGCAGCAAAAGAGATCAATGCCGCCGGCGGTATCGGCGGAGCTACGATTGAACTGAATGCGCAGGATGATGAGCATGATCCGGAGAAAGCGGTAAATGCTTACAATACCTTAAAAGACTGGGATATGCAGATGCTGGTTGGGGCAGTTACTTCCAAGCCATGTATTGCTGTAGCTGCCGAGTCTGCAGCTGACAATATGTTCCAGATCACTCCGTCCGGCTCTGCCGTCGAGTGTGTGACTAATGACAATGTATTCCGTGTATGCTTCGCTGACCCGGATCAGGGTACGGCATCAGCAAAATACATCGGCGAGAACAAACTGGCTGCTAACGTAGCAATCATTTATGACAGCTCTACCGAGTATTCTTCCGGTATCCGTGAGGCTTTTGTAAAAGAGGCGGCCAACCAGGGTCTGGTGATTGTTGCTGACGAAGCATTTACTGCTGATACCAGCACAGATTTTTCCGTACAGCTGGATAAGGCTAAGAATGCCGGTGCAGAACTGGTATTCCTGCCAATCTACTATCAGGAAGCTTCGGTTATCTTAAAGCAGGCCAGTGATAAAGAATTCGCACCGATTTTCTTTGGTTGTGACGGTATGGACGGCATTCTGACGGTTGAGAATTTTGATATGGCGCTGGCGGAAGGCCTGATGTTACTGACGCCGTTCTCTGCTGATGAAGAAAGCAGCAAGGACTTTACCGATGCTTATACTGCCGCTTACGGTGAGATTCCGAACCAGTTCGCAGCAGATGCTTACGATGCGGTATATGCCATCAAGGCAGCAGCAGAAAAGGCTGGTGTTACTCCGGATATGAGTGTGTCCGATATCTGCGAAGGGATGAAGGTTGCGATGACAGAAATTTCCATCGATGGTCTGACCGGTGCCGGTATGACCTGGAACGCAGCCGGTGAGCCGAACAAAGCTCCGAAGGCGGTAAAGATTGTAGATGGTGTATATCAGATGCAGTAATCTTATAAAAGATCCAAAGAGGGTCGTCCTTTAGACGACTCTCTTTTTTAAATTACTTGCGTATATTTTGTCACTATGTTATAATTCGACATAATGTTTTTATCATTATTCTAAATAAAAAAGAGGTGTGGGTATGAATTTTTTGTCTCATTTAATCAATGGCATCAGTCTAGGCAGCATTTATGCAATCATCGCATTGGGGTATACGATGGTTTACGGAATTGCCAAGATGCTGAATTTTGCTCATGGTGATATCATCATGGTGGGCGGTTTTGCAATCTTTAATGCCGTCAATATGCTGGGACTGGCACCGCTACCGGCGATTGTTGCCGGTGTGCTTACCTGCACTGCGCTGGGCGTTACCATTGAGTTTGTGGCTTATCGGCCGCTTCGGGGAGCATCGTCACTGGCGGTATTGATTACGGCGATTGGTGTCAGCTATCTGCTGCAGAACATCGCATTATTGGCATTTGGTTCCAATGCCCGTCAGTTCTCATCGGTTGTCAACGTACCGACCCTGAAACTGGCCGGCGGGAGACTGGCGATTTCCGGGGTTACGATTGTTACAATTATTACCAGTATTATAATTATGATCATACTTACCACCTTTGTCAATAAAACCCGGACCGGTCAGGCAATGCTGGCGGTATCGGAAGATAACGGCGCGGCAACCCTGATGGGAATTAATGTAAATAAAACCATTACGATTACCTTTGCCATTGGTTCAGCCCTGGCGGCGGTAGCCGGTGCCCTGCTTTGTTCGACCTATCCGTCCCTGACTCCTTATACCGGTTCCATGCCGGGTATCAAGGCTTTTGTTGCGGCGGTATTTGGCGGGATCGGCTCGATTCCGGGGGCCATGATCGGCGGGGTTTTATTAGGTGTGATCGAGAACCTGTCGAAGGCTTATATTTCGTCCCAGTTATCGGATGCCATTGTATTTTCGGTATTGATTGTCGTATTGGTGGTCCGTCCAACCGGTATTTTAGGGAAAAAGATTCAAGAGAAAGTGTAGGTGTAAGGGGTCAATGAAAAAGAATAAATTATTAATTCAAAACAGCATCACTTATGCCATTGTGATTGTTTTCTGGCTGTTGATGCAGGGGATGGCCATGACCGGCCACATGACCAGCTTGCTGAAGGGCTTGTTAGTGCCGCTTTGTACCTATACGATCCTGGCGATTTCGTTGAATCTTACCGTCGGTATCTTAGGGGAACTGAGTCTGGGGCATGCCGGTTTTATGTGCGTCGGTGCTTTTGCCGGAGCGCTGGTTACCAACAGTATGGCTGATGTAATTCCCGGTTTGGGCATACGTTTTTTCCTGGCGCTGCTTGTCGGCGCGGCAGTAGCAGGCCTGTTTGGAATGCTGATCGGAATTCCGGTATTGCGTTTGAAGGGAGATTATCTTGCCATTGTAACGCTGGCTTTCGGTGAGATTATCAAGAACCTGATCAATGCAGTGTTTATTGGCCGGGACAGCAGCGGCTTTCACTTCTCAATTAAAGATACTTCTTCGCTGGGGCTGGATGAAACCGGTGTGGTGTTGATCAAAGGGCCGCAGGGAATCACCGGAACGCCCAAAGCGGCAACCTTTACCATCGGCATTATTCTGGTGCTGATTACGTTGTTTATCGTGCTTAACCTGATTCATTCCCGAAGCGGCCGGGCGATTATGTCCATTCGTGACAACCGGATCGCGGCGGAATCGATTGGCATTCATATTACCAAATATAAATTGATGGCATTTTCCATCTCGGCGGCATTGGCCGGTGTGGCCGGTGTATTGTATGCCCATAATCTGTCTACGCTGGCGGCGTCACCCAAAAATTTCGGCTATAACATGTCGATTCTGATTCTGGTCTTTGTGGTGCTGGGCGGTTTGGGCAATATCCGCGGCTCGATGATTGCCGCCGTGATTCTGACCCTGCTGCCGGAGCTTTTAAGAGGTCTGAACAACTACCGGATGCTGATTTATGCGATTGTCCTCATTGTGATGATGATATTTAATTCCAGTCCCAAGGTAATTGAACTGCGGGAAGTATTCATGGACAGCATCAAAAAGAATAAGAATTCCAAACCAAAGGAGGCAGCATAACCATGGCGATGTTGGAAGTAAAGAACCTGGGAATCTCCTTTGGCGGTTTGAAGGCAGTCGATAAATTTAATATTACCATTGAACAAGGACAATTATATGGCCTGATCGGCCCTAACGGCGCCGGTAAAACCACCGTATTCAATCTGTTGACCGGTGTCTATAAGCCGGATTACGGATCGATTCTGCTGGATGGGCGGAATATTACCGGAAAAAGCACCATTGAAATCAATCAGTCCGGTATTGCCAGAACCTTCCAGAATATCCGTCTTTTTAAAGAACTGTCAGTGCTTGACAATGTAAAATCCGGCCTGCACAACCATTACGGTTACAGTACGCTGGCAGGAATCTTTCGGCTGCCAAGGTATTTTAAGCAGGAAAAGGCGATGGATGAGCGGGCGCTGGAGCTGCTGCAGGTATTTGATCTGGCCGGTGTGGCGGATTATAAGGCATCCAATCTGCCTTATGGCAAACAGCGTAAGCTGGAGATCGCCAGAGCATTGGCGACGGAACCTAAGCTGTTATTGCTGGATGAACCGGCAGCCGGTATGAACCCCAATGAGACCGCCGAACTGATGGATACCATCCGGTTGGTAAGGGATGATTTTGAGATGACGATTTTATTGATTGAGCATGATATGAAGCTGGTTTCGGGAATTTGTGAAGACCTGACCGTCCTGAATTTCGGGCAGGTGCTGACCCAGGGTGAGACATCGGCAGTACTGAACGATAAGCGGGTGATTACCGCATATCTTGGAGAGTAGGAGGAGATGATTTATGGCAATGCTGGAAGTGAGAGATCTGGATGTGTATTATGGTGTCATCCAGGCCATTAAAGGAATCTCTTTTGAAGTAAACCAGGGCGAAATCATCGCCTTGATTGGCGCTAACGGTGCGGGCAAGACCACTATTCTGCAGACCATCACCGGCCTGGTTCCCGCAAAGGCCGGTACGATTACCTATGCCGGCCGGAATATCACCCGGATTGCCGGTTATAAGCTGGTTCCCATGGGCATTGCTCATGTACCGGAAGGCCGCCGGGTTTTCGCCCAGCGGACCGTACTGGAGAATCTGAAGCTGGGTGCCTATACCAGAAACGACAAGCAGGAGATCGAAGAAACCCTGCAGATGGTGTATAACCGGTTTCCCCGTCTGGAAGAACGGAAAAATCAGCTGGCCGGAACGCTTTCCGGCGGTGAGCAGCAGATGCTGGCGATGGGCCGGGCCCTGATGTCACATCCGAAGCTGATTGTAATGGATGAGCCTTCCATGGGTCTGTCACCAATCTATGTAAATGAAATTTTTGATATTATCCAGGAAATCAACGCTGACGGAGCGACGGTTCTTCTGGTTGAGCAGAATGCCAAGAAGGCATTGTCTGTCGCCGACCGGGCTTATGTTCTGGAAACCGGCAATATTGTCTTAAGCGGCGATGCCAAAGTACTGATGAATGATGACGCTGTCAAGAAAGCGTATTTGAGTGAATAATAAGGAATATAAGGGGAAAGTCCTAGACTTTTCCCTTTCTTTTTGTTAGTATAGAAGAAAGAATTCCTATGACAATAAAGGGGAGTTGAAGGAGGTTTACATGAAAGGAAATGTAATAGTAGGGCAATCCGGCGGACCAACGGCAGTAATTAATTCCAGCCTTGCGGGGGTATACCGTACCGCTGTGGATCGTGGTGCCAAAAAAGTATACGGCATGAAATTCGGTATACAGGGTCTTTTGGATGAACAGTATGTGGATTTGTCAAAGTATATCAAAACAGAGCTTGATATTGAGATTCTCAAGCGGACACCTTCTGCATTCTTGGGAACCTGCCGTTATAAACTGCCGGACATTCATGAGAATCAGGATGTTTATATACAGTTATTTGATATTCTGAACAAATTAAATATTGAATGTTTTATTTATATTGGTGGTAATGATTCTATGGATACCATCAAGAAGCTTTCGGATTATGCAGTGCTGACCGGCCAGTCGCAGAGGTTTGTGGGCGTGCC
>Ga0153923_100521_pt1 | contig 11843 bp, 8 predicted proteins | sample TSNJ007MetaG_FD_104682 | JGI IMG/M metagenome (GOLD analysis project Ga0153923, IMG submission 104682) | Attine ant fungus gardens microbial communities from New Jersey, USA - TSNJ007 MetaG | ecosystem: Host-associated > Fungi > Mycelium > Unclassified | place: USA: New Jersey, Brendon T. Byrne... | reverse complement strand
TGTTGTAAGGCGCTCGCCAAGGTCAACCAGAGCATGCAGCTCGCGTTTGACCTGAGATTTGCTTTTTTCTCCCTCGATACGGGAGAAAAAAGCAAATCTCAGGTCAAACGCGAGCTGCATGCTCTGGTTGACCTTGGCGAGCGCCTTACAACACTCAAGCCCGACTTGCAGGCAAAACTGCCATTGACCGACGCCTTGCGCCGGGCCCTGGCTGATGCGCCGAAGCACACCGCGAACATCGCGCGTAAACGGCACCTGCAGTTCATCGGCAAACTGATGCGCGATCAGGACACTGACGCGATTCTGGTCCTGCTCGATCAACTCGATGCCTCCACCCGTCAGTACGAGCGTTTCCACAACCTCGAACGCTGGCGTGACCGCCTGATCGCCGGTGACGATGCCGTGCTGGAGAAATTCGTCGTCGAGTACCCGGACGCCGATCGCCAACAACTGCGTTCCCTGATCCGTCAGGCTCAGCACGAGGTTGCACATAACAAACCTCCTGCCTCCAGCCGCAAGATCTTCAAGTACATCCGTGAGCTGGACGATACCCAACGCGGCCTGCGTTGATATCTCGCTCCTGTAGGAGCTGCCGCAGGCTGCGATCTTTTGATCTGAAAAAGCAAAGATCGCAGCCTGCGGCAGCTCCTACAGAGGATGTTTCCATCCTTATGCGCCCGTGCCACCCACGGTAATCGCATCGATTTTCAGCGTCGGCTGACCGACACCCACCGGCACCGACTGCCCGTCCTTGCCGCACGTGCCCACACCGCTGTCCAGCGCCAGATCGTTACCGACCATCGACACCCGGCTCATCGCCTCGGGGCCGTTGCCGATCAACGTCGCGCCCTTGACCGGCGCAGTGATCTTGCCGTCCTCGATCAGGTACGCCTCGCTGGTGGAGAACACGAACTTGCCGCTGGTGATATCGACCTGACCGCCGCCGAGGTTGGCGCAGTAGATGCCCTTCTTCACCGACGCGATGATTTCCGCCGGATCGCTCTCGCCACCGAGCATGTAGGTGTTGGTCATGCGCGGCATCGGCAGATGCGCGTAGGACTCGCGACGACCGTTGCCGGTACGGGCCACGCCCATCAGGCGCGCATTGAGCTTGTCCTGCATGTAGCCCTTGAGCACGCCGTTTTCGATCAGCGTGGTGCACTCGGTCGGGGTGCCTTCGTCGTCGACGCTCAGCGAACCGCGACGGCCGCTCAACGTGCCGTCATCGACAATGGTGCAGAGCTTGGAGGCAACCATTTCGCCCATCCGCCCGCTGTAGGCCGAACTGCCCTTGCGGTTGAAATCGCCTTCCAGACCATGACCGACCGCTTCGTGCAGCAGCACGCCGGACCAGCCCGAACCGAGGACGACAGGCAAGGTACCGGCCGGTGCCGGAATCGCTTCCAGATTGACCAGCGCCTGACGCAGCGCCTCACGGGCATAACCCATGGCACGGTCTTCGGCGAGGAAATAACGGTAGTCGGTTCGCCCGCCGCCGCCATGTCCGCCACGCTCGCGACGGCCATTCTGCTCGACGATCACGCTGACGTTGAAACGCACCAGCGGACGCACATCGGCGGCCAGGCCACCATCGGTGGACGCCACCAGAATCCGTTCCCAGACCCCGGCCATGCTCACGCTGACTTGCTGAATCCGTGGATCGAGGGCGCGGGTAGCGACGTCGATGCGCTTGAGCAACTCGACTTTTTCAGCACGGCTGAGCACTTCCAGCGGATTGTCCGGCGCGTACAACTGCGCGACATCCTGAGTGCTGAACGCCTGCACCGTGCCGTTCTGCCCGGCGCGGGAGATCGAGCGCGCAGCGCGAGCCGCAGCACCGAGGGCTTCGAGGGTGATCGCGTTGCTGTAGGCAAAACCGGTTTTCTCGCCGGACTGCGCACGCACGCCGACCCCTTGGTCGAGGTTGAAGCTGCCTTCCTTGACGATGCCGTCTTCCAGCGACCACGACTCGGAAATCTGGCCCTGGAAATACAGGTCGGCAGCATCGATACCCGGGCCGGCCAGGTCACCGAGCACGCCTTGCAGGCTCTCGATGGTCACGCCGCCGGGCGCCAACAGGTGATCACTGACTGAGGACAACAACTCGCTCATAGGTTTACGCCTTAAATTCGTGTTCTGAGGCAGGACGCTGTGCGCCCTGCGAGAAAAACCGCCGGTGATTGGTCACCGGCATTCGCGCCCTGATAGACGCTTGTTCATCACTGTCGCGTGCGGCCAACAATACCGCCTCGCCTTGATCCTGATGCGCCAGCACCCGGCCCCACGGGTCGATGATCGCCGCATGACCGAAGGTCTCACGCGGTCCCGGATGGGTCCCGCCCTGTGCTGCCGCCAACACGTAACACTGCGTCTCGATGGCCCGGGCGCGAATCAGCACGTCCCAGTGCGCCGCACCGGTCACCGCGGTAAAGGCCGACGGCGCGGTGATCAACTCGGCACCGGCAGCGCGCAATTCGCTGTACAGCTCCGGGAAGCGCAGGTCGTAACACACGGTCAGACCAACCCGACCAACTGGCGTGTCCGCCACCACCACGCCACTGCCATAAGCATAGTCATCGGATTCGCGATACCGCCCGCGATTGTCCGCCACATCGACATCGAACAGGTGCAACTTGTCATACCGCGCAACGGTTTCGCCCTGATCGTTGACCAGCAGCGAACACGCGTGGGACTTGGCGTCCGGCTGCCCGAGCGGAGGCAACGGCAACGTGCCGGCCACTATCCATAACTTGAGGTCGCGGGCGGTCTGTTTCAACCATGGCAGGATCGGCCCTTCGCCGAGCGCTTCGGCGCGGCCGATGTCGGCGATGTCGCGACGGCCCATGGCAGCGAAGTTTTCCGGCAGCACCGCCAGCTTCGCGCCGCCGGCCGCGGCCTGTTCGAGCAGGCGTCGAGCCTGCGCCAGATTGGCCAGCACATCACTCTGGCTGACCATTTGAATCACCGCTAAAGACATGGCAGCTTCCTGACAGGGAGTCCACTTATCACTGTAGGAGCTGCCGCAGGCTGCGATCTTTTGATTTTGCTTTTAAAAACCAGATCAAAAGATCGCAGCCTGCGCCAGCTCCTACACGGGGGAAAGCCTCATGCTACTCAAAAAGGCTTGTCGAAGGTGATTTTCGGCTCTTTCCACGGACCTTTGACCGTGTACTTGACGCTGGCGAAGCGCGCCACGCGGTCGCCGATCAACTTGTCGATCAGGAACAATGCCCCGCCGACCGCCGGTGCGCCGACGATCAGCGCGGCAATCGGCAAGTTGTTGGTCACCGGCAAGGTCACCAGCAATTTCGCATCGACCTTATCGCCGACCAGATCCAGCGTACCGTCCAGCTCAAGATTGCTCGAAGGACCGGTCAGACGAATTGGCTCGCGAGTGACGTATACGCCGTTATTTGCCACCAACAGGCCCTTGACCCGATCGTAGCTCAAGCCTTTGCCGAACAAGTCGGAGAAGTCCAGACGCAGGCGGCGGCCGATGGAGTTGAAGTTGAGCAGACCGAACACCCGCAACGCCTGCGCACCGCCCTCCACTTCAACGAACTGACCTTTATTGAGCGAGGCATCCAGTGTGCCGGAGAAGCGTTTGGTCGCCAGCCATGCCGGCGAGCCTGGCCAGCGGCCATCGACGTCCATGTGGAATTCTTCACTGGTCACGCTCGGCGCAAAGCCCCAGCCCTTGAGCACATCGGCGAGATTCTTGCCGCTGATCCGGCCCTTGAACCAGCTGTTGGTCGAACCCGGCGCCCCTTCCCAGCCGCCATTGCCCTGCAACAGGATGCCCTTGAGGCCCATGTCGAGATTGTTCAGGGCGATGCCTTTGGCGGTCGGGCGCACTTTCAGCGACCAGCCGCCCACCAGATCCGGGCCGAGGAACAACTGATTGATGGTGATATCCAGCGCGGGAATTTTCGTCGGGTCGACCGAAACCAGCGGATCAGGCGAATTCTCGTCAGCCTGCACCGTCGGATCCGGCGCCGGCAGGCGTACGTATTGCAGATTGACCGCAATCGGCGCGCCCTTGGCATCGGGCAGGCTGGCCGAACCCTTGGCCTGCTGACTGTCGAGCGCCAGATTCCACGCCCAGGGTTTGCGATTGACCTGCACTGCGGCCTGATCCAGCGTGGTGCCGAAAGCGGTGAGCTTGCCCACTTTGAAGTCGGCACTGTTGAGCAATTGCTTGGCGCTGCCACCCGGGTCGTTGCCGGCGTATTTGCTGACCAGATCCTGCCATGGCGCGACGTCCAGCTCCGACAGCACACCGCGAATGCGCAAGCCCTTGGCATCCGGCAGAACCGCGTCGCCCGTACCGAGGAACAGCTCACCGCGACCATCGGCGATATTGCTCGGCGGCGCGGCGAAGGTGAAGCTTGCCAGTTGATCGTAGCTGACCCAGTAACGCCGCTCCGCACCTTGCAGCGTCATGCGGAACACCGTGTCACGACCCTGCTCGGCCGACATGCCGAACGGTGCCGGCAGATCCACCGCGACGCCTTTCATGCTGGAACTGACGGTCAGCTGGCTGTCGGTACCGTCGAGGTTGACCTGCAACTGATACGGAAGGGTCCCGGACACCGGCAACGGCTGAGTCACGCCCAGCCAGTCAGTGAGTTTTTTGACTTCGACCTGCCCGGAAGCCGCGACCCGAGTCTTGAGCTTGTTAGGGCTGCCATCAGCAAAAATCTGTGCGGTGACGGGTTTGTCGAAAGCCCTGGCGGCAATGTTCTGCCCGCTCAGCCCCTTGGCGCTGTCGAAGCGGAAATCGCCCTTGAGCTGACTCAGTTCCAGCTTCGGCTCAGCCAGTTTCAGGCGTGCATTGGCGGTCTTGAAGTCGACGAGGATCTTCGGCTGATCGCCCTTTTCCAGCGGAATGTCGAGTTTGACCTTGCCCTGCAGATCGCCCTCGCCTTCCCAGCCGGCAAAGGTTTCGCCAGTGCCGATCGGCGCGGTCTGCAGAATCTTCAAGCCATCACCTAACCCACCGGCAAACCCGCCGTCGAGCAACAGATGCGTAGGTTGCCCGGCCGGCACATGGGGAATGTTGACGAAGACATCGCTGACCTGGGTATCGAGCAATTGGCCCTTGTCGGCCACGATGCGCACGCCGCTGTCCTCGATGAACACATCGCCGCTGACCTTGCTGACATGCGGCCAGCCCGGCTGGAACGCCAGTTCGGCGTCATGCACCTTGAAGAACAGGCTGATGCTGCGATCCACGTCCTTGGCGTTTTTGCTCAGCGAACCCTGGTACTGGAAGAAGCCCTGGTCCACGGCGCCTTTAAGAATCGCCGTGCGCAGCCACTCGTCGAGGGCCGGGCTCAAGACTTCGGGCAGGTATTTGGCGGTGTAGCGACCGTCGCCATCGACCAGCCCGACGCGCAGGTCCATGTAGTCTTCCTGGCTATGGTCGAAGTGCAGGCGGATCAGGAAGTCGCCGGCAATCTTGCCCTCTTCGCCCAGCACTTTCAGGTACGGCGCGATCAGGGTGAAACCTTCTTTGTCGAGTTTCCAGGTCAGGCGGGCGTTGGCCTGGATGTATTGCCATGGCTTGGCGAAGATCGGGTCGAGGTGCAGGACGAAATCCTTGCTGTCCAGGCGCAACTCGCCGCCGTCGAGGTTGCCGCTGAGGCTGCCACTGACGTTTCGCGCCGCCGGGGCACCGTGATAGGCATCGAAACCGACATTATCGAGGTTGGCAGCGAAGCCGAATTTCGAGCCGTCGGTGGCGTTGGGCCGAAAATCCAGCAGCACGTTGCGCAGTCCACCCGTCACCTTCAGGTGGTCGACCACCGTGGCGACGCTTTCGGGCAATGGCCCCAGCGCATTGAGCAGCGGCGTGATCGGCGTCAGATCGAGGCGGTCGGCCTGCAAGTGCCACAGCTCATCGGCTTTATCGGTGGCCACCGTCTGCTTGAGCTGCACACGGGATTCCCAGCGGGTCTCGCCGAAGTTCATCGCCAGTGAATCGAGGGTAACAATCGCGCCTTCGTCATCCCGCTGGTAATAGCCGTTGAGCGCCAGATTGCTGATCTTGATTGGCTTGCGCTCGGCATAAGCGCCGGTCACCTGTGGTGCGTTCAAACGGATGGCGGCGCTTTGCAGGGCGCCGTCGTTCCAGCTCACCCACAGTTCGCCGCCCGCCTTGATCTCGGAGAAATTCCACTGTTGGGTCAAACGTTCCGGCAGCCACTTTGACCAGTCGCTTTGCGGCAGACTGACATAACCCTCCACCGAACTGTCCGGCAATCGAGAGGGGCGAATCCGCGTACGCAGGCTCATCGCCACCGGTTGCCCGTCGGGCAAGGTCAGACGAGCATCGAGACGCTGACGGCTGCTGCCGGTTTTCAGATTGAGACCGACGTAGGTGAAGGTCATCGGCGCCTGATCCAGCGGCTGCACGGTCACCTGACTGTCGAGCACCGAGAGTTGCTGAACCATCTGCGAGCGTTGGAACAATTGTTCGGGATCCAGCGGCTGGTCGTTCTGCACCGGCAGGCCTTCCAGCGCCCAGGTACCGTCCTGCGCTTCCTTGACGCTGATCTTCAGGCCGTTCAATTCCAGGTGGGCGATGCGGACTTCGCGCGCCAGCAGACTGGCCCAGAGGTCAGGCACCACGCGCACCCGATCCAGACGCAAGGCATTCGCGCCGTCGCCGACCATCACATCATGGGCCAGCAGAATCGGCGCGAAACCGCTCCAGTTGCCTTCCAGCTCGCCGATCTGCAACGGCATGCCGAGCGCAGCCGTGGCCTTGTCTTCGATATCGGTGCGGTATTCCGCCACCAGCGGCGCCAGTTCCCGACCGAGGCTGACGTACAACGCCATCAACACCAGAACCAACGCGCACAGGCCCAGCCCCCAGCGGGTCAGTGCGGCCAGAATGCGTGTCAGACGCTCCATGTCAGTTGGCTCCCATGGCGATAAAACTGCGAAAAGCTGAGGCCAGCCGTTTTGGATTGAATGTGCCGCAGGATCTCAGAGCAGCACCACGTCATATTGTTCCTGGGAATACATGGTTTCGACCTGAAAGCGTATGGTGCGGCCAATGAACCCTTCAAGCTCGGCGACGTTACCGGATTCTTCGTCGAGCAAACGGTCCACCACTTTCTGGTTCGCCAGCACCCGGTAACCTTCGGCCTGATAGGCCCGGGCTTCGCGCAGAATCTCGCGGAAAATCTCGTAACAGATGGTTTCCGGGGTCTTCAGCTTGCCACGGCCCTGACAACTGCTGCACGGCTCGCACAGTACTTGCTCAAGACTTTCGCGAGTGCGCTTGCGGGTCATCTGCACCAGGCCCAACTCGGTGATGCCGATGATGTTGGTCTTGGCGTGATCACGTTCGAGCTGTTTTTCCAGCGTACGCAGCACCTGACGCTGATGCTCTTCATCTTCCATGTCGATGAAGTCGATGATGATGATCCCGCCCAGATTGCGCAGGCGCATCTGCCGGGCAATCGCGGTGGCGGCTTCGAGGTTGGTCTTGAAGATGGTTTCTTCGAGATTGCGATGGCCTACAAACGCGCCGGTGTTGACGTCGATGGTGGTCATGGCTTCGGCCGGATCGACCACCAGATAACCGCCGGACTTGAGCGGCACTTTGCGCTCGAGGGCTTTCTGGATTTCATCTTCGACGCCATACAGGTCGAAAATCGGTCGCTCGCCCGGATAGTGTTCCAGCCGATCGGCGATTTCCGGCATCAGTTCGGCGACGAACTGCGTGGTTTTCTGGAAAGTTTCCCGGGAATCGATGCGGATTTTCTCGATCTTCGGGCTGACCAGATCGCGCAAGGTGCGCAGGGCCAGACCGAGGTCTTCGTAGATCACGCTCGGCGCGCCGATGGTCTGGATCTGCGCATTGATCTGATCCCACAGACGGCGCAGGTAGCGGATGTCCATGAGGATCTCATCGGCCCCGGCACCTTCGGCGGCGGTACGCAGGATGAAGCCTCCGGCCTCCTTGATCCCTTCCTTGGCCACACAATCGCTGACCACCTGCTTGAGGCGCTCGCGCTCGGCTTCGTCTTCGATTTTCAGGGAAATGCCGACGTGGGCGGTGCGCGGCATGTACACCAGATAGCGCGACGGAATCGACAACTGCGTGGTCAGCCGCGCACCTTTCGAGCCGATCGGGTCCTTGGTCACCTGCACCACCAGGCTCTGACCTTCGTGCACCAGCGCGCTGATGCTTTCCACCGCTGGGCCTTCGCGCAAAGAAATTTCCGAGGCATGAATGAACGCGGCGCGATCCAGACCAATGTCGACGAATGCCGCCTGCATGCCCGGCAGCACCCGGACAATCTTGCCCTTATAGATGTTGCCGACGATCCCGCGTTTTTGCGTGCGCTCGACGTGGACTTCTTGCAGCACACCGTTTTCGACCACCGCCACGCGCGATTCCATCGGCGTGATGTTGATCAGAATCTCTTCACTCATGGCAGGGTCTCGTTCAGGCATGTTCACGATAATGGCCGCATCTTGATTCGTACGACGCTCATTGCGCGTTCAGGTTTTGCCAACAGGGTATGCCGAAATGGCCCAACAGTTCTGCGGTTTCGCAAACCGGCAGCCCGACCACTGCCGAATAGCTGCCATTGAGCCCGGCGACAAACACCGCGCCGAGGCCCTGAATACCATAACCGCCGGCCTTGTCCCGGGGTTCACCACTGGCCCAGTAGGCCGCAGCCTCTTCGCGGCTGATCGGGCGGAACCGCACCAGACTGCGCACCACACGCGACTCACAGCGCTCGCCTTCGAGCACGGCGATGGCGGTCAGCACTTCATGCTCCTTGCCGGACAACATCATCAGCATGGCGCATGCATCGGCTTCGTCCACCGGTTTGCCAAGAATTTTGCCATCGAGCACCACGGCGGTGTCCGCGCCCAGAACGCAAAACGCCGCGTCGGACACCAGCGTGCGTCGACCGGCCTCGGCCTTGCCGCGCGCCAGGCGTTCGACATAGGCCGAGGGCGATTCTTCGGGAAGCGGGGTTTCATCGATGCCCGCACTGATGGCGGAGAACGGCACGCCGATCTGCGCGAGCAACTCACGCCGACGCGGCGAACCAGAGGCGAGGTAAAGCGGCTTCATCAAGACATCTCCCTTGTCGAGGTGCGGGCACATGCCTGACCGAATCAGTTGATTTTGTAGCGCCGGCGCAATCCACGCAAAGCGAAGCTGACCCAAGGCCAGAGCAAGGCACTGACCAATGCCGGCAATACCAGCGCCAGAGTCGGCTGTCGATTGCCGGTCAAGGCGCTGAGCCACAATTGAACGAGTTGAGCGAGGCCGAAGATCACCAGGATCACCAGGCATTGCTGCCACATCGGGAACATCCGCAGACGCTGCTGCAACGACAGCACGAGGAAGGTGATCAGCGTCAGGATCACGGCATTCTGACCAAGCAGATCGCCCTGCAGCACGTCTTCGGCCAGCCCCAGGCAGAACGCGGTGACCATGCCGACCGTATGCGGCATGTACAACGCCCAGAAGGTCAGCAGCAAGGCCAGCCACAGCGGGCGCAGGATTTCCATGAACATCGGCAGCGGTGAAACACTCAGCAGGATGCCGACGACAAACGTCAGCCAGACAATCCAGCCGTTACGCGAAGCAGTAGCCCCGACCATTATTCTTGCCTCCCGGTATTGGCCGGCGCAGTGGCGGGCGGTTTCGCCGCCGGTCGCGCAGCCGGATGGGATGCTGGCGGCTTGCTCGCCGCCGCTGGCTTGGCCGCAGGTTTGGCCGGCGTAGTGCTGGCCGCAGCAGCTGGAGCTGGAGCGGCGGCTGCAGCTGGCGTTGCCGCCGCCGGTGGGTTGACGACTTTCGGCACCGTGGCCGGAAGCATCGGGCCACCGCCCTGCGCATCAAGATTTTCCTGGGCCTGCGCCGCATCGTTGGCACGCTCTTCGGCGGTGCGGTTGTCGCTGAATACCAGCAGCAGGTAACGGCTGCGATTCAGCGCCGCGGTCGGCACCGCACGGACAATCGCGAACGGCTGGCCGGAGTCGTGAATGACTTCCTTGACCGTCGCCACCGGATAACCGGCCGGGAAGCGCTGACCGAGGCCGGAGCTGACCAGCAGATCGCCTTCCTTGATGTCGGCGGTATCAGCAACATGCCGCAGCTCCAGACGTTCCGGGTTGCCGGTGCCGCTGGCAATCGCCCGCAGACCGTTACGGTTCACCTGGACAGGAATGCTGTGAGTGGTGTCGGTCAGCAGCAGCACCCGGGAGGTGTACGGCATCAACTCGACCACCTGGCCCATCAGACCGCGCGCATCGAGCACCGGCTGACCGAGCACCACGCCATCGCGCTCACCTTTATTGATGATGATGCGATGGGTGAAGGGATTGGGGTCCATACCGATCAACTCGGCCACTTCGACCTTTTCGTTGACCAGTGCGGAGGAATTGAGCAACTCGCGCAGCCGCACGTTCTGCTCGGTAAGGGCGGCAAGCTTCTGCATGCGCCCCTGCAACAGCAGGTTCTCGGTCTTGAGTTTTTCGTTTTCGGCGACAAGCTCGGTGCGGCTGCCGAACTGACTGGCGATCCCTTCCCACAGCCGTCCGGGCAGGTCGGTGATCCAGTAGGCGTCCATCAACACCAGCGACGCTTGTTTGCGCGCGGGTTTGAGCAGGTCGAAGCGGGCATCGACCACCATCAGCGCGACCGACAGCACGGCCAGCACCAACAGGCGCACACCCAACGAAGGGCCTTTGGCGAAAAGCGGTTTAATAAGCCGCTCCTCCCAGGCAAATGTTCTGTTTATTCATACGGCATCAAACCGGCCTGGATGAAGACTGACAGAAGATAAACGCCAACAGGCAGCACTGCAAAGTGCTGCCTGCGCGCTCACCCACGTATTGCAAACCGGCGCTTATTCGCTGGAGAGCAGGTCCATGGTGTGCTTGTCCATCATTTCCAATGCACGGCCACCGCCGCGAGCAACGCAGGTCAGCGGATCTTCGGCAACGATCACCGGCAGACCGGTTTCCTGGGCCAGCAACTTGTCGAGGTCACGCAGCAGCGCGCCACCACCGGTCAGCACCAGGCCACGCTCGGCGATGTCGGAAGCCAGTTCCGGCGGCGATTGCTCCAGCGCGCTTTTCACCGCCTGAACGATAGTGGCCAGGGACTCTTGCAGAGCTTCCAGCACTTCGTTGGAGTTCAGGGTGAATGCACGTGGAACGCCTTCGGCCAGGTTGCGACCGCGAACGTCGACTTCGCGAACTTCGCCGCCCGGGTAGGCCGTACCGATTTCCTGCTTGATGCGCTCGGCAGTCGATTCACCGATCAGGCTGCCGTAGTTGCGGCGCACGTAGGTGATGATCGCTTCGTCGAAGCGGTCGCCGCCCACGCGGACGGATTCGGCATAGACCACACCGTTCAGGGAGATCAGTGCGATTTCAGTGGTACCACCACCGATATCGACGACCATCGAACCGCGCGCTTCTTCAACCGGCAGGCCGGCACCGATCGCAGCAGCCATTGGCTCTTCGATCAGGAACACTTCACGGGCACCGGCACCGAGGGCCGATTCACGGATGGCACGACGCTCAACCTGGGTGAACTTGCATGAAACGCAGACCACCACACGAGGGTTGGCCTGCAGAAAGCTGTTTTCGTGAACCTTGTTGATAAGTATTGCAGCATCTTTTCGCAGACGCTGAAGTCGGCGATCACGCCGTCCTTCATCGGACGAATGGCAGCAATGTTGCCCGGCGTACGGCCGAGCATGCGCTTGGTTTCGGTGCCGACAGCAACGACACTTTTCTGGTTACCGTGTGTCCGAATGGACACAACCGATGGATCATTCAGGAGGACACCG
>Ga0153923_100519_pt1 | contig 11902 bp, 9 predicted proteins | sample TSNJ007MetaG_FD_104682 | JGI IMG/M metagenome (GOLD analysis project Ga0153923, IMG submission 104682) | Attine ant fungus gardens microbial communities from New Jersey, USA - TSNJ007 MetaG | ecosystem: Host-associated > Fungi > Mycelium > Unclassified | place: USA: New Jersey, Brendon T. Byrne... | reverse complement strand
CGCGTACAGAAGAAGATAACGTACAGACTGTAATGAATCCTTCAGACGCTCAAGGGAGCTAACCACATACACCCCACCAGTGAATGACTGGGTTCCCATACTCAAAGGTTTACCATGAAGTAAGTAAAGTTTATTACTACTCATGAACTCTTTCTCAATCATTTGTCCTTGTAACAACTTATCCGATGAATCCATAAACGTTCCATCTGAATCCACAAGAAATATATCGACTCCAGTAAACTCAGCCATCGTTATGAGATCAGACTTCGAATTATTGTGTTCTTGTAACATGGCAGTAACATGAGTCGCTATATCATTGGCCTCTTTATGAGCTTCTTTAGTATAGAAATTCGAAATAATCCCATTTGCTACGAACCCGAGTATGAATAAAATAACCATGAACAAGCTGAAAATCATCATACCTAGCTTTAAGTCAATTCGATTCCAATTCAATATCATCAACCACCATTTGTCATCTTTTTATGAGAATAAATATCACAACGTACCCATGTCTTCCAATATACTAAATACCCAAGATAAAGGAAATACATATATCAGTCCCGAGGCGGAGGCGCTATCCTGCTAAATACCGATTATTAATTATGCATCTTGATCTACAATAGGAAAGAAGCAGGTAATTGTAATATTAAGTAAGAATATAATCACTATAGATATACACTACTAAGGAGGTATTTCATGCTGTCACAACAGATCATCGAAGATGCATTAGCGCAAGCTTTAAGTACGGGGGGTGATTTCTCCGAGGTTTTTGTTGAAGATTTATTCAAAAGTACCCTTGAACTTCGAAATGGAAGACCCGAAGGTATTCTTTCAGGGAGAGATTTCGGCATTGGCATACGTGTATTTAAGGGTCTTCAAAATTCCTATTCCTATACAACGGATACGTCTAGAGAAGGAATAATGAAATGTGCCTTCCATGCATCTCAGGCTTTCTCAGGTACTTCCACCATTGATCTCATTCCTTTAAAGAAAGAGCTTACTCAGATTCTTCATCCCATCTCAATGTATCCTCGTGATGTTGAGAAGAAGAGAAAAATAGATTTTCTAAAAAAGGCATCTGAATATGCTCAGAATTACCACGCAAGTATTCAACAGGTTTATGTCCGATACGTAGATACAGAACAACAAGTTCTGATTGCTAATTCAGAAGGAAAGTATATTGAAGATACTCGTGTAAGAAGTAGGTTCGTTATACAATCGATCGCTGCTGAAGACAATAAGCTTCAAGCTGGTTTCTACGCTCCCGGAGCATCCAAAGGATTCGAGTTCTTAGAGCATTTAGACCTGCAACACTATGCCCACGAAGCTTCCCGAATCGCCGTTACGATGCTGAATGCTTCGCCTTGTCCAAGCGGCAAGTTCCCAGTTATTATCGACAATGAATTTGGCGGCGTTCTATTTCATGAAGCTTGTGGTCATGGACTGGAAGCTAGTGCTGTAGCCAAGAACAACTCTGTATTTGCTAATAGAATTGGAGAAAAGGTAGCATCAGACATCGTTACTTATATTGATGATGGTACGCTTCCAAATGAATGGGGATCCATTAACATCGATGATGAAGGTGAGCATTCAAGAAAGAACATATTAATTGAAAATGGGATTCTGAAAGGATACTTAATTGATAAACTAAACGGCCGGCGCATGGACGCAAAATCTACGGGTTCTAGTAGAAGAGAATCCTATCGATATGCACCAACCTCAAGAATGACCAATACTTACATCGCCCCAGGTAAATCTACAAGAGAAGATATTATCTCCAATACGGAGAATGGTATATATGCTAAATATATGGGTGGCGGACAAGTGGACCCGGCTACAGGAGATTATAACTTCGCAATAATGGAAGCATATCTCGTCAAAGACGGCAAGCTTGGTAAACCTGTTCGTGGAGCTACCTTAATTGGGAATGGACCTACAACGATTAAACATATCGATATGATTGGAAGTAACCTAAGTCATGGTGCAGGAATGTGTGGCGCTTCAAGCGGAAGTATTCCTGTGAATGTTGGGCAACCGATGCTTCGTGTGAGCGAAATAACAGTTGGTGGCAGTGAAGGAGGGAATTAAATGAAGATCACTGAATTTCAAGATCAATTATTTACAGCAGGTTTGCAGGCAGGATTCACCGATATGGAGTTGTATTTCGAGAGGACAGAGAAGTTCCAATGTGGGTTGCATCAAGGGGAAGTGGATTCTTATGTAACATCAGAGACTTTAGGCGTTACTTTTAGAGGATTATTTAAAGACAAAATGGGATATTCCTTTACGGAACACTTAGATGGTGAATCTTTGACTTTCCTTATTCTACAAGCCCGGGAGAATGCTGAAGTGAACGAAGATGAATCTCAAGAAACCTTATTCTCTGGAAGTGAGCATTATCATATACAAGATTTCTACGCTGAACAACTCAACGAACTGTCGATACCTGACAAATTGAATATTTTGAGAGACATTGAGAAATCCCTCTATCAAATAGATCATCGGGTATTATCGACCGACATGTTAGTATTAGAAAGCTCCTCAACCGAGCGTGGAATCATAAATACAAAGGGATTACATCTTCATGATCGCAACAATCATATGGTTGTGGTTGTTTCTGCAATCGCACAACAAGATTCACAAATCAAGTCAGCATATGTCATCCATTTCACCCAGGATCCAGAGGCACTTATTCCAGAGGTCATTGCCAACCAAGCTGTGAACGAAGTTGTTTCTCAATTTAATCCTCAGAATGCAGCGAGCAACAATTACGCCATTGTACTCAGAAGTGATGCAGCTGCAAGCTTATTACATGTGTACTCCACCATTTTTTCTGCTGAGAATACCCAATCCGGAAATTCTCTGTTAAAAGACCGCGTTGGAGAAATCATTGCTGCGCCCATTATTCAAGTCGTTGATGATCCATTCCTAGCGAATGGGCTCTATAGCAGAACATTCGATAGTGAGGGAACGGCTACAGAGCTAAGAAGTATTATTACCGACGGTAAGCTAATCACGCTGTTACATAATCGCAAAACGGCTGAGAAAGATAATACCGAAACGACGGGACATGCTTATAAAGCGTCTTATAAGGATTCTATTGGAATCTCCCCAACCAATATGTATATCGTTCCTTCCGAGACCAGTCAAGAGGATATCATTGCTTCTGTCCAAGAAGGGATATTAATTACCCAATTATCTGGATTACATTCAGGGGCAAGTACCGTATCAGGCGACTTTTCACTCGCGGCGAAAGGCTTTTATATTAAAGATGGTGTTGTGGCGTATCCTGTTAATCAGATGACCATTGCCGGTAATTTCTATGATTTGCTTAACACGGTTGATCAAATAGGCTCCGATCTTGAATTCTCTTCCGAAGGACATGGTTACGTTGGTTCTCCATCGCTATTGATTAGACAATTGGCCGTTACGGTCGATTCATAAGTTAAGAAATAAATAAGGTCCTGTCCTATTCAAGATAGGGCCTTATCCCTTATTCAGTATCTCACTTCGACGAGGAACCATAATCTGTAATAGTCAACTTAACATCGTACGTAATGTCAGACTGACTAAACGTCTCGTCCCAATCTTTTTTAACTGTTTTCCAAACCTTAGGGTGTTGGATTCGAAGCTTATTACCGAAGCCCCCCACATCCACATGGTAAACATCTTGCATCTTATGAATAGTTTTATGTAACATCTCTTTCAATTCTTCCTCGAAATACCCCTCTGCTTCTTTCAAAAATTTGTTGTCCGTAGGAACTTGTGACGTATCCCAATTCTCAATTAACCGGCCATCTGATTCTATACTTACATGAAAAGAAATATCGTTTCCGTGTACCTTTGTTTTAATTTTGGTTTTTGCAGATTTGATTTCATAAGCAAGAACTTCGCCCGACTTATCATACGTCTTGATTACCCCACCTTCTATTTCTCCCTTAATCCAAGTCAGTCCTTCGACCTCGTGCTCATTTAAAGTTCCGATCCATTTATTCGTTTCACCTTTAATAACCCCAGCCCCAGCAAATTCAACTTCACCTTTGGCAGAAACCAAATTTTGCAGAACAAAACTTGATCCTGAGTTCATGATTCCATCTAATTTAGTAAGAATCATAGGTGCCAATATTTTATTGTTTCTAAATTGATTCTCTACCATACTTCTGAGATGGAACGAGGGAATGTCTCCGGTTTGACTTGAGACTAGAGCTTCGCTAGCTTTTCCTTTACTTATTAATACAAGGCAACTAGGTCTGATATCGTTATCTCGTAAAATAAATTTTAATAGCTTTTCTAAATCCATTTTGCGTGAAAGCTCAGAAGAGATGACAATCACTTTTAAATGATGCCCGATAATGGGGCGGTACCGCCTAAGAGAATACTGACGATACAATTGAAAGACCGAATCACCTGTTTCCTCTGTATTCAAATACATCGAGGAGGATTTTGAGCTACCCGATTGTTTTTCACTTTTCCCTTTAAGAACGGGTACAGTTTGGAGCGTTGCTGTTATGAGGTTCTTTTTAGGATAACTATCGCCTTCTTTAGCCAATTCTTGTTCTAATTCAGACTCCTCCCCAACATCAAGTGCTAGCCCTACGTTAACACTCAGATCTTCAATCTCCTTATTACCCCAGCATCCAGTTAAAGAGAGTACTATTAGGATGGAAAGTGCAAATACGAAATAGCGTTTCATGCTATCCATCTTCCTTCAAAGCTCCTTTTTTGAAGATTTTTGTAATTAGGAGAAGGACTACTGGCAATAACCCGAACAAATAGATAGATACACTTCCAATGAAATCACCAAAATCAAACACTTCATTCATATTTTTGGGTAGCATTGCAACGATGAATATGATCGGAATCAAGCCGTACATGATAGGTTGAATATTTCTTTTCGATAATTGAGCCAGACCCATCGATGCCGCATAAAAAGTAATTGTAAATGTCGAGAATATTTGCATGATCCAGATAACAAGCAAAAAGAACTCAAATCTTTCAAAAAGGAGACCCGTAATTTCAAAACTTCGCATGAGATCAAGCGTTGGCCAAGTACTTCTTACGACTCCATCAACAGACAATGCACCCACAACCATAATATAAGTGATCATGTACATAACTAGAGGTATTGAAGTACCTATAATCATTGCTTTTACGCCTTTTTTGGGATGTTGCATAAACGCCGGAAGAATGAACATAATCTCATAGCCTATAAAAACAAATACTGTTGATCTCAACCCCCTAAGGACAGGTAAGATTCCCTCTCCTAACACAGGACGCAAATTATCAATTTCAAATATTTTACTACTCAAAAACATACAAATTAATAAAACAACGATCGTAATCGGTAGTATAATCTCAAACAATCGCGCCATTGAATTGATCCCACTCGTAATTAGATATAATCCAATCCACATGAAAAACATAACAATAACCCACATAGGTGTACCTTCAAGCAAATAAAGCTTAGTTACTTCAGCCATCACTCTAATCTGAAACGCAGAAATAGCAACAAAATAAAGGATCATCAGCGTGCTCAAACAGCTACCGATCCAGCTTCCTACAATTTCTTGTACGAATTGATAAATGGTTTTACCAGGATATTGCTGACACAGTTTCACGATACATATTCCTGCGAGCATAACTATCAACCCGCCTACAATTAATGATATCCAACCATCTGCCGTTTTCACTCTCTCGGTTAAAGTTCTTGGAAGTGTAAGAACCCCAGATCCAAGCATATAGCAACTAATGATTACGACCGTTTGAGTCGTTGTTATCTTATCATCCGTCCGGGTAAACACAGCATCCTCCTCCTTTGCGCTCTCATTTATTTTTTACGGTCAGAATCCTTAGTCTTCATCATGAGCGGTCGGCGTTTCATCACCTTAAAGGGCAAACGAAATATAAAGTCTTTCCAATCATCTAACCTATATGGAGATATTGGACTAATGTACGGCACTCCAAAACTCTTCAGCTTCACTAAATGGCTGAATAATAATAGAAAAAACAAAACTGTTCCATAAGCACCTAAAACAGCGGCGCAGAACATGGCCAGAAAACGTAATAATCGTAGCGTTATGCCTGCACTATACGACGGAATCGCAAATGAAGAAATAGCAGTTACGGCTACAACGATAACTAGAAAGGGACTAACTAGACCCGCATTCACAGCTGCATCACCAATAATTAGACCACCCACGATACCCATAGCAGGACCTATAGGTTTCGGTAATCGGACTCCTGCTTCTCGTAATATTTCAATGGATGTTTCCATAATTAATGCCTCTATAAGAGATGGAAAGGGCACTCCTTGTCTCGCATCAATAATAGACATAACCAACTTCGTAGGAATAAGCCCAGGGTGATAAGAAATAAACGATATATACAATGCAGGGGCGAATAAAGCAAAAAATGTAGCTAGAAATCGTAACATCCGCAGGAGCGTACCCGGTATCCATCTTTCATAATAATCCTCGGGTGACTGTAACAACATGCTAAAGGTTACCGGCACAATCAGTGCAAACGGACTCCCATCCAGTAAAATTGCAACTCTCCCTTCCAACAATGAGTTAATGACTCGATCAGGTCGCTCAGTGTTTTGAGCTTGTTGAAACGGACTTAAACTATTATCCTCAATCAATTGTTCTACATATCCTGACTCTGGTAAATAGTCCATATTTATTGCTTCTATCCGGCGACTAACTTCCTCCAGTAATTCGGAATTAACGATATCGTTCATATAAGCAACGACAAGATCTTTTTTAGCCCTTGTCCCTACTTGGAATTTAATCAGTTCCAAACTTTCATTCTTACCATGACGCCTTTGTATTGCGGTATTATCGCTCAATATTTCAGTGAAGCCTACTCGTGGACCTCTCAATAGCCCTTCTGATAGAGGCTCCTCTATACTTCGTGTTTTCCCCGTTGCTGAACCTAGAAGTAATACTTCTACGATTCCATCAATCAGCATTGCTGTAGATCCAACCAATATATCTGAGACTAACTCCTGTAAATTGAGAGCCTCCCTTATTTCACTAATAGGAAGCATTTTATTCATAAGATATGATTTTGTAATCTTCGTGTCATCAGATGACTTCTCCGTCTCTTCAGCATCATCGAACATTAAAGACTTCATCACTTGAACCTCAATAAGCTCCTTATCATAAAGTCCTTCGACATATATAATAGCTGCCTTTTTACCCGTAGCCATCGTAAACTCTCTAAAATGAACGTCACAATTTTTAGCTATCCTATTCTTAATGGATGCTAAGTCTGTTACATACTCACCTGTAAACGGGGTATTATCCTCTACCTCAGCCTTACCATTCTCAGGTGTATTCTCTTCAGATTTATTCTCTGTTGTAGTACCCTCTGATGTTCGAGAACCCGAAGCAGACTGAAGCCATTTGGATGTAAAGTAAATAATTATAGGAACGATCAAGAGCACTAGAGCTTGAACAAAAACTATCCAATCCGGAATACGAGAAACAATCGTTTGCCACATAAACATCATCCCATCAGCTACAATCTTAAGAGTTGACAAGACCGAGTCATGTCATTCGTACCCGTAGTGTTACCATAACTCACCAAATCATACGAAAATAATGAAAAAAATAACAAAAGCACCTATCCCTCAGCATTGTGCTGAATCGAATAGGTGCTTCATCAAACTTTACACGCACTTTATTTATTAGGATTTACAAATAATAAGGAATAACACATACAGGTTTAGACACGGTTTCACTTATTCCTGTATATTGCAATCTTCCTGATTCTTGATCCACGCGGAATGTTACAAGATTGTTCGTATCTCGATTGGCTACAATGAGATAATCTCCATTTGGGGTTATCGCGAAATGACGTGGATGTCCACCTTCGCAAGATACATGTTCCACAAGGTGTAGTTTACCTGTCGCTTCATCAAATGCATAAATAACAATGCTATCATGTCCTCGATTAGAGCCGTATACAAATTTACCATCTTGAGAAATCGTAATCTCTGCACACCCATTCTCCCCTGTGAAACCATCTGGGAGTGTAGGCACCGTCTCCTGCTCCTTCAATTCACCATGCTCAGCATCATACGTAAATGACGTGATCGTCGAATCAAGTTCATTAATAACAAATGCATAAGTTCCATGTGGGTGGAATGTTAGATGTCTTGGTCCTGCACCTGGATGCAGATGCGTTGTTCCTTTCTTGATCAACTGCTGCTTATCTAAATCGATGCTATAGGCTTGAATGATATCTAATCCAAGATCTTGCACGAACAAATACTTTCCATCGGGACTGTAAAAAGAGGAATGTGGGTGCGGGCGATCTTGGTTAGGATGTACACTGTGTCCTTCATGTTGCTTAACATCCAATAGTTCTCCCAAGTTACCATCTTGTTCAAGAGAGATCAACCCGATCATCCCTCCGTGATAACTAGTCACCGTAAGGAACTTGCCTTCTGAATCCCGTTGAATATGGCATGTAGTCGCTTGTACACTATTCTTTCGGTTGATCAATTTCAGAGTTCCTGTGGTAGGATCTACCGTAAACGCAACGATTTCACCGATCTTAGCACCCTCTGCGGACAATGTCTCTGAGATGGCATATAATTTATGTTGATCCAAGTCTACATTTAAAAACGTCGGATTCTTAAGTCCAGCAACCTCGTCTACTCTTGTTAATTGCCCTGTTGCTTCATCCAAAGTATACACATATACACCGCTATCTTCTGATTCAGCGTATGAACCTACAAATACAAACACATCATTATTATCTGCCATTTGTAATGCCTCCCTTAGTTGTATGTACCGTTTATTTCTTACCATTACCCACCTTGTTCAGGATCTGTTGTATATCCGAATTCAGCGATTGTACATCTGGTCCTTTAGCCGGATCGTTGGTTAATTTATATTTCTCTTTCACCTTCAATATCGTATAGACCCGATTATTTAACACATCTTCTGAGATTTTCCCATGATTCACGGCATCTGTCAAAGCTTGAATAACCGATTGCCCCTTCTTCGCATCATGACCGATCAATACAATATTAGTACCCGCGAGTACCGTTTGAACGGAAGCTTTCTGTAAATCATAATTTTCCGCGATAGCACCCATGGTCATATCATCAGTCATGACAATGCCATTAAACCCAAGTTCATCACGTAACAGATCCGTAATTATTTTCTTCGATATAGAAGCAGGAACATCTGGGTCAACTTTTGGCATTAGAAGATGTGCGATCATCACCACTTCTGCTTGTTGTTTAATCGCATCTTGGAAAGGAACCAATTCAAGCTTGCGTAACCGATCTAGATCATGCTCAACCACTGGTAGACCGATGTGTGAATCAACTGACGTATCTCCGTGACCTGGGAAATGCTTAATGACTGGCACCACGCCTTGAGATTCTAACCCCTTCATAGTCGCAATGCCAAGTGAACTTACCAACTTCGCCTGATTTCCGAAGGATCGATCTCCAATAACCGGGTTATTGGGGTTACTATTAATATCAAGAACAGGAGCGAAGTCCATATTTAAACCGAATCCTTGTAACTCACGACCTAGAATTTGTCCGATTTCATTGGATAGTTTCGTGTCATTTTTCTTCCCAATGGCTTTATTTGTAGGTAACTTAAGAAATTCCTTTGGCATCCTTGTCACACGGCCACCCTCTTCATCCACACTCATCCAGAGCGGAACTTTATTGCCAACATTACTTTTCTTCAGGTCGTTAAATAGGCTTAACGCTTGCTGCGTATTCTCAATATTATCTTTATAAAAAATAAACCCACCGACATGGTAGTCTTTAATGAATTTTCGACTATCCTCATCGATAATCGTACCTTCCATGCCAACAACAACCAATTGACCAATCTTTTCCGCTGTCGTCATACCCTTCAAGAGTTCTTTCGCAGCATCTACTGGTTCTGTTGGTTTGAGATCTTCCGATGCCGTGCCATCAACATTAGACTGAGGAGGAGTATTCACACCTTCATTGGTCGTCGAGTTCGTATCTGAATTCTCACCCGTATTACCACTTGTACTACACCCTCCAAGTACAAGGATCACACATAACCAAACCATCATGACATTTAATTTCATGTCCGATTCATCACTCATTTCTTAAGAAATAGTTGCCGACATCTATATATTGTACAGAACTTTAATTGTGATTAACAGTAATCCAACCTTGTTTCATACCTACTTCCCGTTTATCATACTTCCTGATCATTAACGTAGGGGCCCCTGAACGAATATCAGGGACCCCTATGTTTACTATTTACTATTCAAATGAATATGTCCAGAATCGTTCTGTTCCGAACCTTTCCTTCATTGCGTCACTCTCGACCATGTTACTGTCTACTGGTAACTGCCACTGGGAACGGTGAGCTTGTATCGATCCAATCTTATGTTTGAGGAAAGCCGTAACATCGACTTTCACATCTGGAAGACCTAACATTTGCTCACAGTCTTTCGTGAATGCCATACAGTGGAGCGTAGGTCTTTGTTCCTTAGGCATCTTGGCTAGCGTACGAATAACAGCAGCACCTGTAGCATCATGATCTGGATGTACACTATAGAGTGGGTGAAAGGTAATCACTAATGATGGATTAAGTTCCGTAATAAGTTCCCCAAGTCTCTTACTCATAGCTTCATGATCTTCAAATTCAATGGTTTTATCGTGATAACCCATCATTCTTACATCGGTTATCCCAATAGACTTACAAGATTCCATCAGTTCCAACTTGCGAATCTGAGGAAGAGTTACCCGATTGGCAAACACGGGATTACCCATATTACGAGCCATCTCCCCTAAAGTTAAGCAGGCGTAGGTAACTTGTGTTCCTTCACTGATGCGCTTGGCTAACGTTCCTGAGAGACCGAAGCATTCATCATCTGGATGTGGAAGTACTACTAATATCTGACGTTCCATATGAGTTCCTCTTCTCCCTAATTAAAATGGTTCTTTACTTAATTGTAACGATACGACAAGTTTACCTTCATTATCATGACCCGCAAGGATAAGACGTTCGCTATCGCTTTCATCCCAGTGCGTCAACCCCTGAGAATATACCCATCCTTCATTAATCTTGAGTCCGACACGAAAGGGACCGCTACCTTCAATGGAACCTAAAGTATATCGAATAATACCATTACGTATAAAAGTGGACGCGGTTAATTTTGAATCATCGTTGTGGGAAGCATAGGCTCCCGTCGTCATCTCAAGATGAATATAAAGTTCTTGGTCTTTCAATCGATCAATGACCAATTGAACGCTTGCCTGATCTATGGGTTGCATTATCTTCTACTCCTCCGTCTGTAAATCGATCACTACATTTAAGTATGTTCTGTATATTATAGTCTACATCATATAACATTCTCAAATAATAATATAAAAAAGCCTACCCTCCTTCCATAAAAAGGACTGTCAACCCCTGTTAGACAAGGATTGGCAATACTTTTATAAGAAAAAGGTTCGGCTTCTTTATGTTATGGATTTATATTAATTAAACACTAAAACGCGGTCTTCAAGTGGTTGGAATTCCTTCTCACCAGCTGGAACGACTGTTTTACCAAATGGCATTTGAGCTAGAAGTTTCCATGATGCTGGAATGTTCCATGTTTGTTTCACTTCATCATCAATAAGTGGGTTGTAATGCTGCAAAGATGCACCGAAACCTTCGATTTCTAATGCTGTCCATACAACCAATTGGTGCATACCTGAAGACTGATTAGACCAGATAGGGAAATTATCTGCATAAAGTGCAAATGATTCTTGAAGTCCTTCAACGACAGCTTGATCTTCAAAGAATAACACAGTGCCGTAACCGTTACGGAACAATGTCATCTTCTCAGCCGTAGGAGCAAATGATTCTGCTGGAACTACACCTTTAAGTGTGTTCTCTGT
>Ga0153923_100515_pt1 | contig 11967 bp, 17 predicted proteins | sample TSNJ007MetaG_FD_104682 | JGI IMG/M metagenome (GOLD analysis project Ga0153923, IMG submission 104682) | Attine ant fungus gardens microbial communities from New Jersey, USA - TSNJ007 MetaG | ecosystem: Host-associated > Fungi > Mycelium > Unclassified | place: USA: New Jersey, Brendon T. Byrne... | reverse complement strand
TATTGTCTATGTATGCAATGGGTTCATCAATATTTTTTTTATTCAAAGAAATATTAAAAAAGAACGACGAATTGGTAAGAAAGACCGTCTTTGATGCTATGGCGATGAGCTTTGTGATAATCGTGCTTTTACACATCGTGCAAATGATCATCCGAGTGGTCCATTTTAATAAAACTGGGCAAGATATCAATCTAGTCGTAACGCCGGGATTAGCGATTTACAAGCTAGGCGATGTGCCGTTGCATCTTGAATCTTTTGGCGTGGACTTAGGGATTTTTGCGATATGTCTATTGATCAATCGCTTGCGTTATCGGCTTTAGGCCGAGTAGGTCAAAAGGAGGAAGTCTCATGAAGAATGTCTTAGCTATTTATTTACAAAAGCATGGACTAACCAGAATCGATCTTTTAAGAAGCGGAAAACTATCGGAAGCGCAATTAGCTAGGATCAGTAAAAGAGACCCGAAAAAGTATTCCGCTAAAACACTAGACGCACTGGCAAAAGAATTGGACGTTAATTCTGATGAGCTTTTGGCGGATTTGAAAAATATTCGGGACAGCCAAGAACTGTATGAAGTGACAGATACGAATGAACTGAGACAACGAGTGAAGGAGCAGGAAGAAGAGTTTCTGGTTAAAGGCGATTTACGCGAACTTTTGAAGGAAATCAAACGCAGTCAGATTTCTGAAATGGCAGAGACAGGTTTTGACTTAGGCTCTGGCGGATCGGGATCATTGGGAGCACGCGGTGTTCTACGTGTAATTAATTTCTTTGAAGAAGATTCAAAAACAGAAAACTTAAAACAAGACATCGCCCAGCTGTACACGATTAAATTTATTGACGAAGCTGCCGCAAAACTGCGCTTGAAGCAATTGGATTATTAATCATTAAGAACACCCGCAAGCCGTGAGAATCAGGCTGCGGGTGTTTTGCTGTGTCTATATGCTGAGCAGTAATGGTAGAGCCTTATGCGAAGCGTGGTGATATCCTCTTGATCTTCGTTGGATCGTTTTTGTCATATCTGATTTTTACCGTGTCGCCGACCTGATACCCTAATGGAACAGTAATGCTTTTTTTGGAGATGTGTTTGACGCCATCGATTACATAAGATACGATGCAAATTTTACATTTCCAACGACAACTTTTTCTGGCGCGACGGTCACGACCTCTTCGATAGTAGCGGTGGTTTCAACCGTTTCTGCTTTTTTCATTTCAATCACTCCTTAAAGTAATTGTACTACTGAGCAGCAGCTAGCGACATTGCCGATAAATACGTCCTTCTTCATTGAAAAAAGAAACCAAAATCAGCAAAAATCTACCATTCGCGCTTCTTAATCCCAACGTTTACTGGTAAAATCCATTCTATATAGCAGTGTTCGGAGGTTTCTAAGTGAGAAAGTTTAGCAACAGTAAGAAGAATATCATTATACCAATTGTTATTATCATTGTGGGGATTGTCTCGATTATAGCGATATATCAGCCCAAGAACAGTGAGGGAAATACCGTTCAAGCGGTGGTCAACGACACGATCGCATCCGTCAACAAAGTCATCACTGCTCCAAAACGTTGGCTTAACAACCGCACAAAATCCGTTTCTAATCTGACCAGTACGTACAAAGAAAACCAAAAATTGAAAAACAAGGTTCATCAGTCCGATGATCTAAAGCAGCAGGCGAAGAATCAAGCACAAGAAATCGAACGATTAAAAGCAGAGGCTGATTTAAATCAGACGTTAACCAGCTATGAAAGAGTTACGGCAACGGTTATCAATCGATCTCCCGACACATGGCAGGATAGGCTGATCGTGGATAAAGGGAGCAACGACGGGGTTGAAAAAAATATGGCGGTGATGTCGCAAAAAGGATTGATCGGCCGCGTAATGGATGTAGATACTCGTTCAGCCACAATTCGGCTACTAACAACTAATAATAAAAGCAGTAATCACTTTTCTGTAAAAATAAGTTCAAAGAGTGGGGATACGCTAGGTGTTCTGAATAAATACGATGAAGAGGCCGAGCAATTGATCGGTTCACAATTCAGCCGAGAAAAAGATATTAAAGAAGGCGATGTTGTTAAAACTTCCGGTCTAGGCGGAAATTCCCCAGCAGATCTGGTGATCGGGAAAGTCGTTAAGGTTAAAACAGACAGCTATGGAATGAATCAGGAAGTTCATATCGAACCCTATGCGCAAATGGAAGACATTTCTTTCGTGACGATTATCCAGGGAATGGTGGAATGATTGGGTAAATAGGAGGGATAGGGATATTGCGTTCATATTCAAACTATTAGGAGATTAAGAAAATGTGTTAATACTCGCAGTAAAACTTATTATGAAAACGGATCTTATAATAAAAGATTAGGTTGTTGCTAGATTGATACGTGCTACAACAGAGATAAATTTTCCATGATGATTCTTAAACTACTATTATAGGAGATAATTATGAGGGTAAATATTGGTTTCAGAAAAGTAGCTATTATTTTAATTATGATGAGTCTTGGCGGATGTAGTTCAAAAGGAGATAGTAATAAAGAAGGAGAAATTCCTGATGCTGCATTAACACTATTAAGTAAGAATGATACAGGAAAAAGTTTTGAGCCTATAACAACAAAAATCAATAAACAGACAAAAGACTATGAAATAAAAAACTTAGCTGAAAAGGGAATAAGCAGAATATCAGGGATAGCTACGTTAAAGAATATCACTTATGTATTAGATGATAAAAACGACACGTTAACAGCATTTAGTGAGACGTATGATATTTTAAAAAGAATTGGTAAAACAGGGAATAATGAGGGCGAGTTTACAAAGCCCACAGCAATCACAGTAGATGAGAACGAAAGTATATATGTTGTTGATTCTGGGAATAAAAGAGTTGAAAGGTTCGATAAAGACCTGAATTTTATTGATTCCTTTTCATTCAAAACAAATTCGGATAATCCGGATTTCTTTTTTTCTCATATAGCAGTTGATAAAAACGGAAGAATTTTTCTATCTGGAGACACTATAGATAATCCGGGAGTAAATATGATTGATACAAATGGCAAGCAGACTTTGATAAAAGATTACTTTTCAGGTGCGGTAACAAGTTATTTAGGAGAAGTCTATGCAATTAATTTTGGAAATTTTTATAGAACAAAAGATAAGCGATTTGGTTATGAAAATGGAGAAAATTATCTATTAAAAGTAGAAGCGAAAGGACTCAAGATTATTTCAGAGTTACCTTATGGTTTAGGAACACGTTCCTTTATCTTAAATAAAAGCAAAATTTTTTTAGAGTGTAGTCTGTATGATGAATTAATGGAGCTCGATTTTAAAGGAAAATATCATCAATCGCTAACACAATTTGATCACGTAGATAGTCAAGTAAATACAGCGATGGCGCTAAGTGAAAATAATAAGTTGCTAGTCTCAAATAAAAGAGATAGCAACTTAAAAGTGGTGACAATTAGTGAATAATGAGGTAGTAATCAAATTAGATAATATTTCTAAAAGTTTTAAAAATGGATTGCTCAAAACAGAAGTTTTACACTCGATAAGTTTTGAAGTTGCATTAGGAGAATTCGTCTTCATTCAAGGACCCTCTGGTTCTGGGAAGACGACACTTTTAAATATTCTCGGACTCATGGATAAGCCAACTAAAGGAAAATACTATTTGGAGAATGTTGATATTTCAAAAAATGAAAGAGATCATGCGGCACTGCGCAGCAAGTATTTTGGTTTTGTATTTCAACATTTCTATTTGGCAAACGAATTAAATGTTCTTGAAAATGTCTCTATGCCTATGGGTTACGCTGGAATCGGACTAACTGAACGAAGAAAGCGTTCAAAGGAATTACTTTTTGAAGTGGGGCTTTCAGGTTTTGAAAAAAAATATCCTAATCAATTATCTGGTGGTGAGAAGCAGAGAGTATCGATCGCTCGTGCTTTAGCTAATAGCCCTCAAGTTCTATTTGCAGATGAGCCCACTGGTAACCTAGATAGTGTAAATTCTTCTAATATCATGAATCTCTTCAAAGATTTAAATCGGAAAGGTCTAACAGTTGTTATGATTACGCATGATAAGTCGTTGCTGAAATATGGAACTAGAACAATAACGGTCACTGATGGGAGTATCGTGGAGGATTACCATGCTAACCAAAAAGGTCTATATTCTTAAGCGTTCTTTTGAACAGTTTAGAATACATAAAAAAATCAATGCAATGCTGATATTATCCATTTTCTTTGGGATGATCGTCCCCATTTTTATTATTGGTAATGTGAATAAATTAAAAGAGCAAGTGGATGATTATTTTTTTTCAAATGTAGAAACAACACAAATACTAGAAACTAATTCTAACGAAGTCTTAGGGAATAGCTTTTTTTCCGATTTGATAAAGCCGAATTTTCAATATACTTATGAAATAATAAACTTTGAAGATATTCCTCAAATAAAAAAAACTTCGACTGTCAAAGGAATAGATAATAAATTCAAGAAATTTTTTTCTATTGATACGGTAGAAGGAAGAATGATAGACCTAAAACGGATGGAGTGTTTGGTTGATAGTAGGCTGATGAAGGAAGAACACTTAAAAGTAGGTGACCGTATAACGATATCTGGAGAAAATTTTTCTATTGTTGGAAAAACCGATAGTTCAAATTATCAAATATGTGTGCCGGCAACAATCTATGGTGATATTTTAAAAAAGAAAAATTTTCCTTCGCAGCAAATAGTATATGTGAGATGCTCGAAAAAGGAAGCAAAAATATATCTCAATGAAATTTCAAAAAAGATGGACACAAATACTTTTTTCATAAGAAACCCTGTAACAATAGCAAAAGAAAACAAAAAAGTATTGTCTAAGTACATTCACATTGAAATGGTCATAGCAATAGTAACGACACTATTTGTATTGCTAAATTTGTTTATTGTTTTACAAGAGAAATTAGGATTTCAATTGCAATTTTACGCTATTTCCCAAGCATTAGGATTATCCTTAAAAGATATCGCCTTAATGATTTTCTTTGAAAATTTACTAGCCGGAATAATTTCAGGGGGACTATTATTTGGTTTCTTTGAAATGTTAAGAAGATATAGTGGTATTTGGAGATATTTATCCATAAAAACAGAAGATATTTTGCTCATCTCTTTTCTAATCCTCTTGATAGTAGCGTTGTCTTCAGGCTTTTCTATTATGCAATTAAAAAAGATTCCGATAGCAACGATCATTAATAATAAGGAGTTAGCATAATGAGATATTCATTTTATAAAGCATTGCTGAAAATGAAGCGTCATTACGTCTTATATAGTCTATTGCTGTTAGAGCTATTGATTGGAATCAGCCTCCTATTTTTTTCTTTAAACTACTATTTTTGTTACCAAAAATCGTTATCTATCATGGAAGAAATGTCAGCTAACTACGATAGCAGCTTGAAGATTTATCAAAAAAATGATTTGAACGAAACAGAAGAAAAGGCTTTTGAGGAACAGGATTATCAGTCTGTGAAGAGCATTTTCTCCGATAAACATTCAATATTTGTAAGTGATAGTCAAAATTCTTTGATTTTTAGTACGGATAAAAAAATGGTCGAAATTCAGTTCCTGTATACAAACGAAGTAAAAAGACCGAGTTACTTGAAAAAAAATTCAAAGCTTCTAAGTAAACTTATTGGAAAAAATGAAAAATATAGTATTGAAGGAAAACGTGTAAGTTTAAATTCTAGGGAAATGAGTTTAGCTTCAATAGATAAAAGGAAGCTCCAGCTTTTTGAAGTAGTAAAGATGCAAGAAATACAAAATAGCGATGATATAGTTACAGCGCATGTTTTCTTTCCCATAGAGTATTTAGACAATTTCAATGATGTTTATTCTACTCAAATAAACATATACTTAAAAAATCAAAAATCTACTGATTTGTTTCTAAACAAAAAGAATAGCTTCTTATCAAATTTGAATGGTGAACATGATGTCTATTCCTATAATTTTGAAAATGAATTTAAAAATCACTTGTCTCAAATACAAACCCAACAAAACTATATGTTTTTTTTCAGCAGCCTATCTATTCTTTTACTAGCTATTTTTTTGATCTCATTCAGTGGACTATTTAAGATTATCATTGATAAAAGACTAATCGAACTAGCCATTGCTGAGTCAGTAGGAGCCACTAAAAGAAAGCTGATTGCAGAATTATTATTTGAAAATTATTCAATCTCATTTGTGGGAGTTGGATTGGGGACTTTTATTGGGATGTACTTTAGTCTAAAAATTTCCAATGATGTTTTCCCGACCTTCTTGAATTTTGAGACTTTTATAATAATGCTGCTCCTATCAATTTCTATGACAGCAATTGCCAGTGCACAAGGGATCAAGAAAATAAAAAAATTGACAATTTATCATCTCATGCAAGATGGTGGAATTTAATCATTTGAGAATATTGGAGATGAAATTATTATCGAATAAAACAATGAAATAACTAAGAGCAAGCTCTCTTACTTTTGAGTAAAGAGCCTGCTCTTTTTGGTATTTTCAGAGTTCATCTATGACACAAAAAAACCCCAAAATCCTGACAAGGACTTGGGTGTCTGTAAGAAGTCTTACATTAATTTGTTGTAGAAATGCTGATTTGACAATGTTCATTTGAAAAAAGGATTCCCATTTCTCACTAAATATCAAATTGAACTAAGCCAAAATACTAAGTTAAATATAGATTATGCGAGGGATATAGAAAATTAAAAGACAATAGGTGTTTGTTATCAAAAATCAATCAGGAAATTTTTCCACACTTTGACATCTATATCCAACCGTTTGGAAAGGTATTCTAAAGCGTCCAAGACGATTGAATAGGCTTTCATTCCTTGATATAAATTAGATAACTTAATAAAAGGAGCGTATTATGATGAAAAAATCGTCAATCGTGATTGCTGGTGGAGGTAGTACCTTTACACCTGGGATCGTACTAATGCTGTTAGATAATTTGGATCGATTTCCGATTCGTCAAATCAAATTCTACGATAATTTAGAGGAACGTCAAAAACAAATCGCAGATGCCTGTGAGATCATTATCCGTGATAAAGCACCAGACATCAATGTCGTCGCAACAACCGATCCAGAGGAAGCGTTCACCGATGTTGATTTCGTGATGGCTCACATCCGTGTCGGATTATATGCGATGCGCGAAAAGGATGAAAAAATTCCATTGAGATACGGAGTTGTTGGTCAAGAAACCTGTGGGCCTGGCGGGATTGCTTACGGAATGCGTTCGATTGGTGGTGTTTTGGAGCTTGTCGATTATATGGAAAAATATTCGCCAGATGCGTGGATGTTGAACTACTCAAACCCAGCGGCGATCGTGGCAGAAGCGACGCGTCGTCTCCGTCCAAAAGCAAAAATTATCAATATATGCGACATGCCAATCGGTATTGAAGATCGGATGGCAAAAGCGGCTGGCTTGAACTCGCGAAAAGAAATGGTGATTCGTTATTATGGTCTGAATCATTTTGGCTGGTGGACAGACATTCGTGACCAAGAAGGAAACGATTTAATGCCGAAGATTCGTGAGCATGTGAAAGACAACGGATACCTTTTGACAGAAGAAATGGAAGGCTCACAGCATAGTGATGAAAGCTGGATGCAAACGTTTGGCAAAGCAAAAGAAGTACTTGCATTAGATCCTACAACGATGCCAAACACCTATTTGAAATATTATTTTTATCCTCATGATGAGGTGGCGCACACAAATCCTGAGTATACGCGTGCTAATCAAGTTATGGCTGGACGAGAAAAAGAAGTATTCACCGAGTGCAATCGAATTACGGCAGCCGGAACATCTGAAAACATGGGCTTAGAGATAGATGAACATGCTTCTTACATTGTGGACTTAGCTCGTGCCATTACGTTGAACACCCATGAACGTATGCTGCTAATCGTTGAAAACAACGGAGCAATCGAAAACTTTGATTCAACGGCAATGGTGGAAGTGCCTTATATAGACTTGATTTATGTATTAATTTTAAGAACGAAAAAAATTAGAAAACTATTAATGGAGAATAACGAGGTTTTAAGATAACGTAATATCTAATAGTACCTTGACAATTCCAATAAAAAAAACTATATTTATGTCAAGAGTGTTTGACAAAAATAATGAAGGATGATGAGCATATGAGTACTGTTGAAATATTAATAGTTTTTAGCTTTTTTATTGTGGCTGTTTTTTTTCTGCGTGTCTTTTCCAAAATGAAAGGTAATAAGACTGACGATGAAATGTTCGTGTTTTTCCTTGGAAAGGCATTTAGGAATGTTGGGCTGGTTATGTTCGTGTTTTCTGGACTTTCACTAATCTGGTCCTACTCACGTATTATGGTCTTTAACGATAACATTTCAATTCAAGATGCTCGACTTGAGCTTATTGGAGAGCTGAAGTATTTTATCATCGGACTAATTACATATCTAATTAGTTACTTCTCTTTTATTCGAAAAATGAAGAAAAGTGATGAAGAAATCGAGGAAGAGGGAGAGGAGAACGAATGATAAAACTATATCAACTTTTTTTTCTTTTATCGATCATTGGGTTATTTGCTTTTTTTATTTGTGGGGCAACTTATATTATTTATGTCTTTATCAAACAAAAAATAATTAATATACCTAAACGAGTTTTACTAATATCTTTTTCTTGGTACCTTATCTTTTTTATTCTCTTTATGGTGGTACAACAATTTGAAAAATAGAATAAGAGTAATCAGAAAAGAAAAAAAAATGACTCAGCAAGAACTAGCAAAAAGATGTGAAGTGTCCCGTCAAACAATCAATATGGTCGAGAACGATAAATATGACCCTACTTTAAAACTGGCCATGAAATTGGCATTAAACTTGGAAACAACTGTTGAAGAATTGTTTTCCTTTTAGTAAATAATTTTTCTAATTATATATATATGTTGACTCACAAATTACAGCAAGGAGGAAACGGTTATGATGGAAGTCTCAAGTTTGTCTCTCAATCTGGAACAAAAGGTGATTTTGGACGATATAAATTTAAATATTGAAAGTAACGCAATTTATGGACTTATTGGTCAAAACGGAGCTGGAAAGTCTACTTTTTTTAAAAGTATATTGAATGCAAGTAAGCATTCTGGATCTATTATTGTTGATGACTCTCCAATAAAAAATAATGAAATCGGTAAACTGATTGAATACCCATATTTTTACGAAAACCTCTCTTTATTGGACAACTTAAAAATTCACTCAAATTACTTAAAAATTGATTTCTCAGAAATATTAGAGGTACTTTCTACCGTAGGTCTTTCAGAAAATCGGCATCAAAAAGTAAGTGAATTATCGTTGGGAATGAAACAAAGACTCGGAATTGCAAGAGCCTTCCTGGGTAAAAATAAAATGTTCTTACTAGATGAGCCTCAGAATGGATTAGATCCTATCTGGATAAAGAAAATCCGTGGGATATTTGTTGAATGCCTGAAAAAGCCTGATGTTTACTCAATAATTTCCAGTCATAATTTAAATGAGCTGCATAAAATAGTAGATTATTTTATTTTTATGAACGCCGGTAAAATAATTTGTAAATTGAAAAATAGGAGTGATGATTCTTTCCTGCTTATAAGGTCAAAAGATAAGATCATTAGTCATCCTGAAATCAATTATATTGGTAATGGAATATATGTATCCGATATGGAGATTGAAAATTTACCTGGATCAGATGTTGGAAAGATGAATATAGATATTAAGAAAATCTCTTTAGAGGAACTATATGAACAGATTATCATTCATTCTAGTGAGGTGTGAGTAAATGAGTTATATTATAAAAAATGAATTTTTGAAATATCGAAAAAACAAGAGTTTAGTTGTTCTCTTTTTACTGTCTTTAGTACCGTTAATGTTGAATATAACCAATCTTTTAGTTAATAACCCTAAGAACGTATCGGATTTTTATTTTACGTATTATAACCAGCACACATTTTTTTTCCCATTAACAATAAGTTTAATTATTGCAACAGTGTTTTACGGAGAATTTAAAGATAATATGTATTTTAACTGGATTACCTATGGTGTCTCAAAAACACAACTATACCTTGGAAAGTATCTTTTTTCACTGATAATTAGTCTTTTAACTACTTTACTAAATTATCTATTGCTATTAGGAGCTTTGAAAATTTTTTCTTCAAAATTTATATTTTATAATTTTTCAGTTACAAAAATGACTCTCTCATTTTTCGAGTATTCATTTATGATGATGTTGTTCTGTTTATTTTTTGGAAGCATTCTTGTACTTTTAACAAGGAATATCGTTGTGAGTGTTTCTTTTGTCTTTGTATTTATGATCGTTTCGGCAGTATTTATGGCTGCGCCTTTCAGTTACTTTATTCCATTTTCGTTTCCCTATAGAGTAGGGTTAGGTGCCGTAGATCAGGGATATTATTACAGTAATCCCAATCAGGCTACCATCATTGGATTTATTATCTACTTTCTCACAATTGTCTGCTTGTTTGTTGTAGTGAATTTAATAATGAGAAAGAAAAGAACGATTGAAAATTAGCCTTAGAAAAAAATTGTTAATTACAATCCTAGTGAAATGTCTTTTTCATTAAATTTGTTTTCTGCTAAATGTCACAATTATGGAGAAGTAGTCGTTCGAGGACTACTTCTCATTTTTCTATTTATTTATTATCCACTAACTGAATTCCATCCGCCCGATAATACATCGGATTCCCCACCATCGATTGTTGAAGATTCACGAACTTACACTTCACACTATCACGCTTCATGATCTCCTCATTCGTGATCGGATTCTCTAAGCTATTCACCGTCACTTGGGTAGATTTCTTCTTGAAGTTCCCCTCTAAGATCGTTACCGAATATTTGTACCCGACGATCTCATCTGTATTGAAGCGGCGTGGTCGCCCATCTTGTACTAAAATTGTTTTTGCCTTGTCTGTCCAAGCGTTCTTCCGTTTCAAATTTTGGAGTGACTTCATCTAGTTCAAAGATTGCTCCGATTCTAGTAAGATCGAAGTCTCGCATATTTAACATTTTTGCCATTGTGTTTCCTCCTTTCTTTGGGCTCTTTTGTTATGATTGGTTTACACATTTTTTTGATGATCGTTCATTCCGTTACAGAGGAACGTTCGGTCTTTTTGTTCGTTTTTGGATCAATGAAATCCAATCTGCACGTCCACTTTGATAAATCAGTGAATCAAATTGAAGACACAAAAAAACACCCAAATCCTGACAAGGACTTGGGTGTCTGTAAGAAGTCTTACATTAATTTGTTGTAGAATTCAACGACTAATGATTCGTCGATTTCTGGGTTGATTTCATCACGTTCTGGTAAACGAGATAATGAACCTTCAAGTTTTTCATCGTCGAAGCTTACGAAAGCTGGACGACCAACTGCTGATTCAACTGCTTCTTTCACAGTAATCATGTTTTTAGATTTTTCACGGATACCGACAACTTGGCCAACTTCTACTTCATAAGAAGCGATGTCAACACGTTTGCCATCGACAGTTACGTGACCGTGGTTAACTAATTGACGAGCTTGACGACGAGTTGAAGCCAAACCTAGACGGTAAACCACGTTATCTAGACGACGTTCTAGTAAGATCATGAAGTTAACACCGTGTTTACCTTCTTTGATTTTGCTAGCGCGTACGAATAAGTTACGGAATTGACGTTCGTTTAATCCGTAGATGAAACGTAATTTTTGTTTTTCAGACATTTGCAAGCCGTATTCAGATTTCTTTCCACGGCTGTTTGGTCCATGTTGACCTGGAGCGTATGGACGACGTGCTAATTCTTTACCTGTTCCTGATAATGAGATACCAAGACGACGAGATTGTTTCCATGATGGTCCTGTATAACGTGACATTAAAAATTCCTCCAATAAATTGTTTTGGAGTAAAATAATCCGTTGAAAAATTCATATCCGTGTAGTTCGTTCTTCAATCTTCACCTTCGCAGCCGCGGTTACACAATTGAACCAAT
>Ga0153923_100513_pt1 | contig 11990 bp, 14 predicted proteins | sample TSNJ007MetaG_FD_104682 | JGI IMG/M metagenome (GOLD analysis project Ga0153923, IMG submission 104682) | Attine ant fungus gardens microbial communities from New Jersey, USA - TSNJ007 MetaG | ecosystem: Host-associated > Fungi > Mycelium > Unclassified | place: USA: New Jersey, Brendon T. Byrne... | reverse complement strand
TTAAGACCGTCAAGAATTATACACATTTTCATGTCAACAAGAAAGATTTACATAAAAAAATTGTTGAAATTTTGTCACATTTGGTTCACCGCTTAGTCTTCCAGAGGCTTTCAACCTTGTTTTGAATGATAGAAGAAAGCATCGTCTGATCGTTCTCATATAATGGCGCTAACTGTTGCTGTGACAGTATTAAATCACAATTTAACACTATCGATTCATCTAGCATTGTATCCGCTGTCATAATGATAGCATATTTGAACCCACTTTCTTTAACTCTGAGACATAATTCATTCAATGACTTGGAAATTTCTTGATTTGCATAATGGAAAGCCGGGTAGGTTACGATCCTTCCTTTATACCGTGTTTCAACTAAATCCATGAAATCACGTAATCTTTCTAATGAAGCCGTAGCTTCAACGGGAGATTCTAAACCTGTCAGACCCGTGAATGGAATTACACAGGTATCTAAATAGGGTTGTAACTCTGACCAAGACGCTTGAGATACCTCGCTGAACTTCACACTAGTCATCCTCTCTATTACTTCATACCCTTTAATTTAAACTAAAAAAGAAGAAATGCATAGATGCACTTCTTCATTCTAAAGATTTAAGTTCATCTGTCAGTTCAGTAAATGCCATCTTATCTCCATTAGCTAAAGCGCTGTCAATTCCCTTGTAGAGCTCTTCCCTACGATGTTTACGTATGCATTCGTCCCAGACCATCTCAGCAGCTAATCCCAACATGACTTCGTAAGTAACTTTCAACTTATCCAATTGGATGCACCTCCAAACGAATGGTTAAGAGAACCTATATTCCCTTCCTTTGGTTACATAATTAGTCATGGTCATCGCCATACGTTGCAAGTCTTTCTCTGTTAGCTCGCGTACCACTTTAGCAGGCGTTCCCAAGGAAAGGGTATAGGGTGGAATGATTGTGTTCTCAGTCACGACTGAACCCGCACCTATTAAAGCATATTCACCAATATCTGCTCCGTTCAGAACTATTGCTCCCATTCCAATTAATGTGCCTTTACCTATATTGCAACCGTGGATAATAGCCGCATGTCCTACAGAAACGTCATCAGCTAGAATAAGGGGTTGTGATGCATTAACATGGCCTACAGTGCCATCTTGAATATTACAGCGGCTTCCAATGATAATCGGAGCCATATCACCACGAAGTACGGCATTAAACCATATACTTGAATCCTCACCAATCTCAACTTCACCAATAATCTTGGCACCTTCACCGACAAATACGGACCTATGTAACTTAGGTAGCTTACTACCATATGCGATCAACATGTCACATCACTCCTTAACTTGGGAGTGATTGTATCAATTGGTTTACACCTTGTCAATCCTCAGATCTAATTCGTCATCTTTCGCATTTAGCGTACACTTTTCAATCATTTTGTTACCCCACACGGTCATTTTCACAACTGTACCTTCTTCGGTATTCCCGATGCGGACAAGGCCAAGGTGCATCATCATTTGAAGTACGCGTTGTTCCATAATCGATTGCGACGTATCATAGTAATATGGTTTAATCAGCCACCCTAAAGCCTCATGCAACGAAGCAATCGTTATCCATTCACTTGCACACTGTCCAATCCAATAGACAATAGACGACAAATTCGGAATAGGTTGTTTATATAGTCTTAACCAATAGCGAAATATCTGTACCATACCTTCGCTTTTACCTTGCGCTAACCTTTCCATTCCCATGTTGGTTATCTTTAGTCTATGACCCAACTCTTCAATATAATTCATATGAAATGAATAATCATAGATCAAAGCCAACCTGCTAGGATAAGCCGTGAAGGTTCTTCCATAACCAAAGCGCCATCCCCCTTTTGAAAGAAGTGCTTCTGTAATATGGAAACTTTCCATAATCTGTTGCTGTGTTCTTCGATACATCGTGCCTTCCTGATTCATTTCAATCTCTTGTTGTTGAACAAAACGGAGAAAGAAAACTAAATCTTCTGCCACGAGACCTTGTTCTTCCCTATAAACAGCTGGTTCTTCTGTGAAATGTATTGTACTTTTCACATAAGAACCTAGTTCTTTCCGAAACCTTTCCTTTAGATCTTCAGGAACCTGAAACAAGTACCTTGTATGCTGTGTCATACCGTTAAATAACCAACCACTACTTTTGAAGCGCGCAATGACCTCACGTGGGCTTGGAATCTTGGGTAGGTCCTTGGATCGTTCTCCCTCAACTATTTGAAAAGAGGTTTGCCTAATGATTGCAATTAACTCTTCCACGTTGAAGTAACTTCGACTGTCAAACAAGATCGCGTTCAGAAACCGCAAATCGTCTACCGAGAGACATCGAATTTGTTGTCCTATAAATTCCCTGCGATTCAAAGTCACTAAGATGCTCTGAATTAACTCGTGTTTTGAATTACGCTTGCACTCGCATTGATAGTGACTTGCAATAGTAGTCAACTGACCAATGTCAGCAAACGTGAGCATATCCGCTAGATTCATCCTTGATCGCCTCGCCGTTTTATTTCCATTATTGGTATGTTTTCATAATTTGATACTAGGTTGCACCATTCCAATATGGATTCAGCATTTTGACAGGATCACAAGTTAATCATTTGAATACATAGTTGACGTTTTTCACAAAATCTAAACCTAATCCATTACCATCATAAATAAATCCAGTTAAAACTTTTTTCCACACAAAAAAAAGCCCTATTATTTAGGACTCAAGCTGTTTTCCAAGTAAATGACGGGTGCAATTGTATAGTAATGGCGTCCAGTCCAAGTCCTTTTTCTCGAGGATGGTTAGCGACAAGTTCCCAATACGCTCCGTAAATCGATCGTCAAACAAGGCAGTATATAATACGGCTAAAAAGCCACCGTGGCTAATCACAAGTACGTTCTTATCCGGATATTTATTCCATATATCTCCCATAAATTCAAGACCTCGAGTTCGGATCGCATCCTTCTTCTCTTGACCAAGGTCCTGCTGGTCCCATTCCTTACCCCAGTTCCTCTCGCGTTCCTCAGCAGAAAGGCCTTCTACTTGCCCAAAGGAACGCTCCAATAGGCGCTTATCAGGTTCTAGAAGTGGGATGTTCAAGATGGAAGCAATAATAGATCCCGTCTCCTCAGCACGCGATAGACCACTGCTGATAATGCAATCCCACTTGAAAGACTCTTCCCGCAGACGTTCACCTAATGCTCTGGCTTGCCCTCGTCCATCGTCATTCAAAGGAATATCACTTTGCCCCTGAATTTTACCAATCATATTCCAGTCAGTAACGCCATGACGAATTAGACCTAATCTCATCCTATTGTCCTCCATTCCAGTAAGTAGCTATGTTCAGCGACGAATGCGACCTAACCTTCTTAATGAATATAGTGCCAAGGCTACACTCAGAGTAGATAAAACCATCCAATATATAGGATGAGTTGGTCCCATAGTGACCACCAACGGTTCAATAATGCCACTATTTAACGCAGGAATGATATAATTCCCATCTTGTGGAAAAACATTGGGAATCCCTGCAACGCCCGTAGGCAAAATGCCATTCATAGGAGCAGTATCTATTGGTGGATCTGATCGATCCATCATGACAAGATAGAAAAAACTAATACAAAACAACATCAGACAGGCCGTAATCCATAGAGATAGTTTACGCCGCGTTGCTCCAGATACCGCAAACGGCTGACTTTTATCTTGAATCAGCCAAGGAGATTCGCTATATATTCGATCCATGACTTGACGGTTCACAGACTCTGATTGTAGCTCAGTCACATCGACACTTAAACCATGAATCAAACATTGACTCTCTTCCCAAAATTCGAACTCAGCTGAACATTCGGTACAGGTTGCTATATGTTGTTCTAACATACGCCTCTTCGGGTCTTCACTGGGGACATCCCACATTAACCCGAATGACTCCTGAGCCTCACAGCATTTCATCTGCTTGTCATCCCTTCATACTCATCATTAATGTGGTCATAATAGTAAGGTTCAAGTTGTGTCTTCACACTAGAACGCGCACGAAATAAAAGTGATTTAACAGAACTTACGCTTTGTTCCAAAATATTAGCTATCTCCTGATAATCTAATTGGTCGTATTCTCTCAAAATTAAAGCAGAACGTTGTTTCTCCGGCAAATTATTGATCGCAATCCTGACTAGATTAACCTTCTCATTGCGGAGAATTGTTTGTTCTGGTGCTACTTCAAGTGGTGCCACAGGAACAATCCCACATTCTTCTAGTGGTATATTTCCATTGCGATGTTTACGCAGTTCACTAAGAACCGTATTGCGAGCAATCGTGTACAGCCATGTGGAAAAGCTCGCATCCACTTCCCTGAATGTATTCAGGCTGCGGTAAGCTTTATAAAAAGTTTCAGAACAAAGATCTTCCGCCTGCAGCTCCATATTGGAACTTTTAAGCATATGATATACAAACGCTAATATTTTACGCTGATAACGACGCATTAATACAGAATAAAGTTCGACATTTCCCTCTTTTATCTCGCGAACCATCTGGGAGTCCGTCATATGAGTGCGACCTCCTCGCCAACCATTTGTTCTTCGCTCAATTTCAAACAAAAATCGAGCTGAACTGGCATAAAAAAATTGCGGTTTAACCGCTATATAATAATAAAATCCCCAAACAACATCCTCTATGTACTGAAAAATTCCACTACAATTCAACAAACTTGCTTAACCATTGTAACATAAATAAAAATGATAGTCAGGTAGATTGATAGAATCGACAAATTCCTTTTTTAACCACAGGTGACAACATTCATCAAATTACCCATCCAAAAGATTATTGCTCCTCTCTCATTTTTTTCGTATTTTCATCTCTTTCTTATATGCTGCATTTCCAACTAATATTCAGCTATTAGCAGAAGAATTCCATTACTGCAGTTACATCTTTGGTCCGAACACGAATCCAGTGACACCCATCCCATATACTTTACTAAACGCACTATGAGATCATAAAGTTACAGTCCTGATGAATCACAGAACAAAAAAAACCACTTTTGAGAGTGGTCATTCACTAACTCAATAACTCATGGATGTATAACCATTATACTTATTAAGAAAAGTATCATTTACTCAAAGTCATAATTAAAGGTAATTGTGAACACTTCAGCACTCCCAGACTCAAAGTTAATTTCACCAACAATCCCTGTCCATTCCCCAGTTCCAGAACCTTTGACAACCTTTCGTTGTGAGGTAAGTACACCTTCCTCAAATTTCCCCACGTGTTCTAAAACGAAGCTACCTGACTTATCCCCAATACAGCCTATAATGCGTTCTAAGCCGTATACAGTAGCAGACCCATCCGGCAAATAACATTTCAACTCTTGCAGTATGCCTTCACCTTGTAGCCCGCCACTATACTCCATAGTAAAACTTCCCTGTGTGAGTTTGGTTCCTCCTTCAACTTCACTAAACGGAACTTCATTCGCTTGTGTTAATTTAAAAGTTGCTTTAGCTTGCATACTGTTCATCATATATAGAACCTCACAATCATTTTTAAAAGTATATAACACATCATTAGTTATATCCCAAGACAAAAAAAAGACCACTTTTTTCAAAGTGGTCTCCGCTCAAGTCAGAGCGGAAGTATTGGATAGGAGTGGAGAGAAACCATACTGTAAGTTCATTGTAATGTATCCGTTTTCATTTGTCAATTATTGTTTTATAAGTTAATGTAAACACTTTTATAAATCACATAAATACGGTGTATTGTAGCTCTTGCAGTAAGATCCTTGCACGTTCCATATCCTCTTCCTGACGGAATGAAAGCCGCATGACACCTGGAACATCTTCTCTGCTCTCTATGATTTGAATATTACTAAGGTTGATCTGCTCTGAACCAAGTTCAGTGGCAATCTTCCCAATGATACCGGGATGATCTGGGACATTCAAATACAGATCAAATAACGGCGCAATCATTCCCTTGCGTCCTTCTGGGAGTTCATTGCGGAAAGCATTGGCTTTCTGAAAAGCTGCTTCTATCCCTTCACCATTGCTGGTCGTAAGCATTTCGATAAAAGAAGAAATACCCAAGTTCCAATCCCGAAGCAATCGAAGCATGACTTCATTGTTATTCAGAAGAATGTCCCGCCATATGATAGGGTCGCTTGAAGCGATACGTGTGATGTCTCTAAATCCTCCCGCTGCCAACCTACGGTATAATGAATTAGATTCATTTAAATCACAGACTTGGTTAACCAGAGCAACTGCGATAACATGCGGTAAATGGCTAATAGCACCTACGATCTCATCGTGAAGCCTCGGTTCCACTTTTACAATCTGAGCACGTGTAAAAGACAATAGGCGTTCTAGTGAACCTACTGCTTCATCTGACACATTTGATGAAGGACATAATACATAATACGCATTCTCAAATAGAAGAACTGAAGCCGCTTCTACGCCCGATCGTTCGGATCCAGCCATAGGATGTCCACCAATGAAATAAACGTCTTTCAGTGCTAATGCTTCAGCGCTTGCGGATATGCTTGCTTTGGTACTTCCCACATCCGTAATGATACAGCCCTTCTTTAAAGGTAGCCCACTCAATTTCTCTAAATATTCTTCTAATTTACCTACAGGTACACAAAGAAAAATAAAATCAGCATCACAGGCCGCTTCCTCTATCGAAAGTGTAGCCTTGTCCACAACTTCTCTGCTGATATATTTATCCATTAAATCAGGGCGGTGGGCATGGCCCACCACCCTGATTCCTGGCTTATCTTTAAAGCAAAGTGCCAATGAACCCCCGATTAATCCTACTCCAAAGATAGCTATTTTTGTAGTGTTCATGATATCTCATTTCTATTCTTAAATTTATTATTTACACTTGGGCAGATACTTGATGTATTACTTCTTCAAGCGATTGAATGAACACCGCATTTTGTTCTGGCGTACCTACAGTCACTCGAATATAACTCGGGTAGCGTTGATGTCCCGCACGGATAATGACACCTTTTCGTAATAAACCTTGGAATACTTCACCCGATGGCTTACGAACATCGACCATAACGAAGTTCCCATTTGCAGGCATGTAAGACAATCCTAGACGATCAAATTCAGCTTGTAAGTAAACAATGCCTTGAGCATTCAAAGTACGGCATTGATCTACAAACCCTTGATCTTCCAGTGCAGCAATTGCGGCAACTTGAGCGATACGTGACGTATTAAATGGTTCCCGAACTTGATTAATTAATTTGATTACTTCAGCACTTCCTACACCATATCCAATACGTAGAGAAGCTAAACCATATATTTTGGAGAATGTACGTAGAACGACTATATTAGGGTATTTACTTAACAAGGTTATACCATCCGTATACGATGAGTCTGTAACAAATTCACAATAAGCCTCATCAAGTACGACCAATACATGGGAAGGAACAGCATCTAAGAACGTAATTAACGCATTCTCCGTTACGATAGTCCCTGTCGGATTGTTCGGATTACATACCCATACGATCTTAGTACGCTCATTGATAGCAGCCAACATAGCATCAAGATCATGTGTACCATTCTTTAGTGGCACTTCGATGCTACGTGCACCTTCAATGTCGGCATTACTCTTATACACTGAGAACGTCTGGTCAGCCATGATCGTTTCGTCACCTGATACAAAAAAGGCACGCGTAATCAATGCAATAATCTCATCAGATCCACATCCAAAAATGATTTGGTTACTATCCACACCTAAACGATTACTTAATGCCGTCGTCAAATTAGCAGCACTACCATCTGGATAAATACTGATATTCTCAATTTGAGAAAGAACCGCATCTTTAATGCGAGGAGATGCTCCATATGGATTCTCATTGGATGCTAACTTAATGACCTCAGTTAATCCAAATTCTCGTTTCACTTCTTCTGTTGGTTTTCCTGGTTGATATACTGGCAGGTTAACAATATGGGATTTAGGTTGCATAATAATATCCCCTCACTTTCTAACTATTTATGCTTTTAATTGTGCCACAAACTTACGAATTTGTAATAGTCCCTCTTGTCTAGTATTAGCATCATTTAATAACGGAATCACGGACTCAATCTCTCGAACAATAGCACTACCCACAACGACACCATCACATATTTGCGAGAAGTGCGCTACCTGTTCATGAGTAGAGATACCGAACCCAACGGCAACTGGAATATTCGTATACTTCTTAACGGTTTGAATAAATTCTTCAACCCCTTGGTGAAAGGTTGACCTTTCACCTGTTACGCCTAAGGAAGATACACAATACACAAATCCGCTTGCATTACTTACAATCTTTTCAATACGTTCATTTGAAGTGGGTGCCACCAATGGAATAAGACTTACTCCCGCTTCATCGGCACGTCGACGTATTTCTCCAGATTCTTCTACTGGAAGATCCGGAATAATAAGTCCACTTATTTCATGTGTCTGAACTTCTTTGAAGAAAAGGTCCAGACCCATCTGTAAAACTGGATTGAAGTATGTGAATAGAATAAATGGCATTTGAACGCCTGACTCACGTGCCTTTACCGCCGTTTCCATACATGTACGAATATTAACCCCATGCTTCAGTGCTCGCTGAGATGCACGTTGAATAACAGGTCCATCCGCTAGTGGATCGGAATAAGGTACACCTAACTCAAGGATATCTGCACCAGCTGCCTCTAATTGTACAATGATTTCCACTGTCGTCTCAATATCTGGATCTCCTACTGTCAAAAAAGGAATGAGCGCGGTACGATTCTGACTCTTCAACACTTCAAATGTCTGATCCATTAAATTCATGACTTTACACCTCCTGTGTACGCCATGATGGATTCAACGTCTTTGTCTCCACGTCCAGATAAACAAATAACTATTATGTCATCCTTCGTTAACTTAGGAGCTATCTTAATAACTTCAGCTACCGCATGTGCAGATTCAAGTGCAGGGATAATTCCTTCCGTCCTACAAAGTAACTGCAATGCATCAAGTGCTTCCTGATCCGTGATCGGAACATATTTAACACGTTCAATATCCTTAAGGTAAGAGTGTTCTGGCCCAACGCCTGGGTAATCAAGTCCAGCAGATATAGAATGAGCTTCTATTACCTGACCATGTTGATCTTGCAAGAGATAACTCATAGACCCTTGGAATACACCATGTGTTCCCTTAGTCATCGTAGCAGCATGGAAGTCGGTATCCACGCCTTTTCCTGCCGCTTCTACACCAACCATAGCTACTTCTTTATCATCAATAAAAGGATAGAACATTCCAATCGCGTTACTTCCACCACCAACAGGGGCCACAAGTATATTCGGTAGACGACCTTCCAGTTCAAGAATTTGACGTCTCGTCTCATCTCCGATCACTCTTTGGAAGTTACGGACCATCATAGGGTATGGATGTGGTCCTACAGCAGAACCTAGAATATAGAACGTATCATCTACATTACTAACCCAGTATCGAAGTGCTTCATTACCTGCATCCTTCAGCGTGCGTGAACCTGAAGTGACTGGAATTACTTCTGCACCGAGTAACTTCATTCGGAAGACATTCAGAGCTTGGCGTTTCGTATCTTCTTCACCCATGAATACCTTACATTCCATGCCAAGAAGTGCAGCTACCGTAGCTGTTGCTACGCCGTGCTGGCCAGCTCCCGTCTCAGCGATGACCTTCTTCTTACCCATACGTTTAGCAAGAAGGCCTTGAGCGATTGCATTATTGATTTTGTGAGCACCTGTATGGTTTAAATCTTCACGTTTCAAATAAATCTTCGCTTCTCCCAAATGTTGACTGAGTCGTTCCGCATAATATAGTGGTGTCTCACGACCAGAATATTGTTTCAACAAATAGTCAATTTCCTCTTGGAAACTAGGATCCTCTGCGTTGCGTTTATACGATTCCTCTAGTTCTATCAGTGCATTCATTAATGTTTCTGGTACGAAACGACCACCGAATGGACCGAAGCGACCATTCTGGTCTGGCATTTGCGTCATATCTGTTTCACCCTTTCGATAAAAGCTTTGATTTTCTCTATATCTTTCAAACCATTAGTTTCTACACCGCTAGAAACATCAACCCCATAAGGGTGATATTTCGTGATCAATTCCCCAACATTATTAGGTTCAAGGCCGCCTGCCACAAAAAGTGGGGTACCGTGTTCAGAGCTCCATTCCTGATAGTGCGGAATTTGTTTCTCCCACGCAAAGGTCTGCCCCGAGCCACCCCCATAAATAGGGTCGAACGTATCCAGTAACAAGGCATCAATAACGCCAACATAATCTTTTGAAATGACATGCTGGTCTATCGAGTTCGAATGATTCTCAGTTCCCTTGCTATGCACTGAAGCAGCTTTAAATACCTTCACACCGAACTTGCGCTTCACGGCTTCGCAGAACACAGCATCTTCTTGTCCATGTAATTGAATGATGTCAAGGGGTGCTTGTTCCATTACTTTAGATAAGAAATCCATATCAGGATTCACGAATACGCCTACACCCTCAGGACGGGACTCATGTTGCCAAGCTTGGAGCTGTTGTAAAAGTATATTTGCACCTTCAGCTGTCACTTGTCTACGGCTGTTAGCAAATACGAATCCGATATAATCTACTGGTAAGTTTAACATCGATTTTAGCACTTCAACGTCCTGAAGTCCACAGATTTTTACGACTGTATTGTTCATCTATAACCTTCCTTGGAATTCATGGGGAGCTCTCATCAGCTCATTTACAGCCACACCAACATCTTGTTGACGCATGAAGTATTCGCCAATGAGCACTCCATCTGCACCTGACTGCTTCAGGAAGGCCATATCATCTGTGCTTGAAATTCCACTTTCACTGATTATCGTAATCCCCTTTGGAATCATTTGAATCAGCTTGGCAGTCGTCTCTAGCGATGTCTCAAACGTTTGTAAATTACGATTGTTAATCCCTATTAACGATGCCTGATCTAAATGTAATACATCCTCTAGCTCCTGTGCGTTATGAACTTCAATTAATGCATCTAGTCCAATCGAGGATGCCGTCTGCATGAGTGAAGAGATTTGAGAAGGTGTTAATATACTTGCAATAAGAAGCACCGCATCCGCTCCTAACAAGCGAGCCTCATAGATTTGACGTTCATCAATAATGAAATCTTTGCGAAGAAGGGGTATATTCACTGCTGTCCGTACAGCTCTCAAGTATTCACCACTACCTTGAAAGTAATCTACATCTGTCAGCACAGACAGACAATCGGCACCAGCCTGCTCATATGCAAGTGCAATCTCTACAGGATTGAAATCCGGACGAATTAAACCTTTGGATGGCGAGGCTTTCTTGACCTCCGCAATTAATCCCATATCTCTATGACGATCTGACGATACTGCTCTTAGAAACCCTCTAGTCGGAGGTAAGTTTGCAATGATTCGTTCTGTTGTTGATAAATCAAAGTTCTTCGCAAGTTCCTCTACCTCTTTTACTTTAGTTGCTACGATTTTATCAAGATACATAGGACTCTTCTCCTGTCATTTGAATCAATTGATTTAATTTAGCATACGCATTGCCGTTATCTATAGCTTCTGCAGCTAGCTTGACACCTTCTAAGATACTCTCAGAAAGGCCGGATACATAAATGCAAGCACCCGCATTTGCTAAGACAACATCTCGATAAGGACTCTTCTCTCCTTGCAGAACCCCTTGAATGATTCTGGCGTTCTCTGCTGCATCCCCCCCTAGAACTTTTTCTAGAGGATGCATCTCAAGTCCTAAGTCATGTGGATTGATTACATAAGTCGTAACTTGACCTCCACGTAATTCAGATACCTGAGTTGGTGCAGAGATACTAATTTCGTCTAATCCATCTAAACTTGAAACGACCAAAGCACGCTTCAATCCAAGCTCCTTCAGCACATATGCAATCGTCTCCGTCATCTTTCGATCATACACGCCTAAGAGCTGACGGTCAGCTCCTGCCGGGTTCGTTAGTGGCCCTAGCATATTAAAAACTGTTCGCACACCAAGCTCTTTACGTGGTGC
>Ga0153923_100512_pt1 | contig 11997 bp, 11 predicted proteins | sample TSNJ007MetaG_FD_104682 | JGI IMG/M metagenome (GOLD analysis project Ga0153923, IMG submission 104682) | Attine ant fungus gardens microbial communities from New Jersey, USA - TSNJ007 MetaG | ecosystem: Host-associated > Fungi > Mycelium > Unclassified | place: USA: New Jersey, Brendon T. Byrne... | reverse complement strand
TTTTGCATAACTGGCCAAAGATTCCGCTGATTTTCTCCAGATTACGCAATTGATAAAATCTGCTTCGCGATTCCCGCTTTGATTTGTGAAATTTCGATTTACGGCCAATGTGAACGTTGCAACACCAGTTCCGTTGGATGTATAACGTAAATCAGGATCTTTTGTTAAGCGTCCAACTAGTACAACATTATTTATCATAACTCACCACTCCTTTAATTTTTCATCGATCTATTTCATGCTGCCGCTGCCTATTTAGTTGTTGTACCTTTTTTTCTTCTTTTAAAAGCTTATCAAAATAGTTATCAATTGCTTCAGTCGTATCTTCGTAACTAATCTCGTGTGCAAAAAAATTATCCGATTGATATTTACTCCAAAATTTCTTTAATTCTTGGCTTTCCTTGATCACTTCAACTCGTTCTTTATAATACTTGTTGAAACTATCTGGCAGTCCTTTTCTGTTAAAGGTATTTCTTGCACTCTTGTATAGTTTTCTACTATCTACTTCTTCCGCGTGTGACATGATGTATAGATCATAAAAGTCTTTCGACCTGGAGTTCACTAATCCAAAGTGAACAGCTGCATGAAGTTTATCTGCAATAATTTGCTCTGTTGGATAAGCGTAGATCTCCACCGATTTCTCTTCAAACATCAATTTATGTTCATGCTTCTTTACATCAGGGATAATGCTATCACCCGTGGTCAAATCAATGGAAAAAGGTACCCGTGTTTTCTCTAAATTTGCCTGCATAGAGATTTTAAACCCTGGATAGAAATCCTCTAACCTTGTATCCTCGATAGCAAGGCATTTAAACTGAATCCCTTCTTTAGTAGGTTCTTTTGTCAAATTATCTAAAATCTGAACAACCTTTTCTTTTGTCACCTTCATATTACGCAACGTTGTATCTAAATCTGTTGTCGTTCTATTTTGAATTCCATATTTTGAACCTAGTAAAAATCCTCCCTTTAGAATGAAGTCATCTTTATACTCAGATTCCGCGATTGTTTCCACAAAATGATCCATCATAAAATGACGCTGAACTAACTGAGGGTTCAAATTATTTTGCTTTGCTAAATTTCTTGTTTTGGCTGAAAACTGTGTTGGTGTCATAATATCCTCCTCAAATCAGACTTAGCATATGTGTGTGCATTTCTTTCGATACAGATAGTTTATCCATATAAACACTTAACTTCCCTGGATCTCTGTCTTTATCCGTCATATAGTTTTTTAACGCCTCAAGCTTTAAATCATACGCCATATCAAATCTGGAATTCCAAATATCACACAACGTCCGCTCTTTGTCATATAAATAAATAGGGTTGTCTTGAAAAGATAGTCCTTCAATCTTCCCTAATTCATAAACATCCTTGGATACAAAATGAAACTTCAAATTTTGAGCCTTCATTTCTTTGCGATTAACATTGTACCCTTTGGGAAATGTTAGATGAATTGCTGCTGGCATATTTTCAGATAATTGATGTAGATCCAGTGCTGTTTCATAAGAATAAATACCACGAGAAAATCTATTCTGTTGTAAGAAAAGTTCATCAATTCCATGGCCATCTAATACATAAAATCCTCTCTCAATGGCAAGTAAACGACCTGCTTTTACGTAGGATTGTACGGTCGATGGACTGATCCCCTCTAATCGAGCCTCTTTCATAGAAAGGTTTCCGTCTCTCTTTTCTAATAATTCATCCAGCTTCTTTGACATAGATTCAGCTCCTTTTATGTACAATTACACTACTTAATATACATCAAAGTAGTGCATTTGTACAGATAGAACTTTTTCTATTTTCTAAAAATCAATTTCTTTTCGTAGTTGTTGCTGACGCTTCAGTTCTTTTAGCTTTTCCTTCGTTACTTTGATTTGTTTTTTCTGTTTAAGTAAATTTTCTTCTTGTTGATCTATTTCTTTTAGTTTGTACGTTGGATTTCTCATACTTATTCTTCCTCTCTTCGAATTCAAACCCAAGGGTAAAATCATCTTTCAATATCACGAATGCGTCAAATTTGCCCTTTTTACCTGTAAAACCTTTAACCGGTGAACTCGTTTTCCCTTTAGATAGCAGCTGCTGAAGATTATTTTTTGTAAGGTTTTTACTGGCCATTTTTACCCATATTTTGAATTCGCATTGTTCATTTGAACATGCTGCTAATTTCTTGAATAATTCAACATGACCAGATTTACATTTTGGACACATGCCAAGATCTTTATCAGCTGCTTCTTTACTCTTTGTTTCATCAATTGTTGCTTTTTCTGCTGATAGATCAACTTTTTCCATTTGTCCTGGAACTGCTTCTAAAAGATGAATAATAAACTTCTTTATATTTGTCAAAAACACTTCTTGGGTACCCTGGTTATTTCCGATTTTTTTTAAATAAGATTCCCACTTCGCGGTTAATTCAGGGCTAGTCAGTAGCCCTTCAGCTTCAACAGCCTTACACAATGTTATTCCCTTTGGCGTAACTATTAAGTTATTCTTCTCAACTGTAACGTATTGCTTCCTTTTCAGTGTTTCAATGATCTCCGCCCGTGTTGCTTCAGTACCTATACCTTCTACTTCTTTTAAAATCGCTTGAGCTTCTTCGTCGTCTACAGTCTTACCGGCGGTTTTCATTGCCGTTAATAGTGTCCCCTCTGTAAATGGAGCAGGTGGTTTAGTTTCTTTTTCTAAGATTTCCATTTCAACTTGAACCTCTTCACCTTCAGCTACTTCAGGTAGTAGATCCTCGGTAGGTTTTCCCTTGAGAATATCCCTCCAGCCCATGATTTTGGGTACTTTTCCTGTCGCTTTCATCTTCAGCTGATCAACTATCGTGTGTATTACTGTCTCTTCGTAGTGGTAACGGTCAGCAAACATTGCAACCGTCACGCGTAAAACCTTGTCATAGATTGCTTGCTGCAATGGTGAATATTGACTTATTTCCTCTTTAGTGGCAACTTTTTTTGTTGGGATTATCGCATAGTGCTCAACTACTTTTTTTGAGTTCACATACCGAACATTCGGAGTAAAATAATTGGTTTCAACGTCTTCAACACCTAGATAAGACTTGTATTCATCTAAATGTGTGATCAGATACTTATGTTCATTTTCTGTAATATAAGCAGTGTCGGTTCTTGGATAGGTCAATAACTTCGCCTCGTACAACCCTTGTGCAGCCACCAAGGTTTCTTTTGCACCAGCCTTCATTTCCTTATTCATCAAAGTCTGTAAGCTAGATAACGAAAAAAGCCTTGGACTACTAACAGGCTTGTCTTCTTTTGTTACAGTCAGAATTTGGCCGGTTTGCTTTCCAATTCTACTTCCCTTTGCAAATAGATAATCTTTGAATTCATCCGGTTTTTTGAATGATTCATTTGGATCTAACTTAGCTTGAAAAGTACCATTCTTTGTCTCTATTGTCGCTTTTCCCTCGAAATATTTTTCTTTTTTGAATGACTGGATCTTTTTTTGCAAAGAATAAATCATGTATAGCGTTGGTGTCTGCACTCTACCAACAGAAAAAGTGTCCTTGATCCCTATTGTTTGTAATGACAAACTATACAACGGACTTGCATTCATGCCAATAAGCCAATCAGCAAATTGTCTTGATTGTGCTTCTTTAAAACTCGAATAATAATCTTCAGCTGGTTTCAAATTTTGAAAGCCTTGATAAACAACATCTTTTTCTAATGAGTTTATCCATAGACGTTTAAACGTTTTCCCAGCATTTGAGACTCCAGCATAATTAATAATGGACCAAGCGATTGATTCTCCCTCACGGCCGCAATCCGTTGCAATCACTATTGTATCGGCTTCTTTTAAATGCTTTTTAACAATAGAAAACTGTGCTTTTTTATCTTTTGATATTTCGTATTTAAAATGATCTGGAAAAATTGGCAAGTTTTCTAAACTCCATTTTTTCCATTTTTCATTGTATTGATCGGGTGAAATTAGATCGACCAGGTGCCCTACCGCATAGGTAATAATTGTTTCCCCTTGAAATATTGGATCATGAACGTCATATGCTCCTTTTATAAACTTCGATTGTTTAAAACATGCAGCGTAATCTTTCGCCTGGTCCGGCTTTTCGGCTAAAATTACTGTTTTCATAGATCATCCTCCTAACTTGGATCTAGTTCGCGACTTTGAAATAGCTTTCTTCTCTCTTGGCTTCGTTGCTCTTTCATGAACTGATCATGCTTCAGCTGATCGTTCCAGTCTTTCTTTACTTCAGGTACAAATTCATGTTTGTGCTCTTTGTACGCTGCGTATAAATTACCGGCCTTTAGTGACATGAAAGCAGCGGCTTCCGGCTCTCCTTTTGACTTGTAAAATTGATCAAAATCATAGTCACCGCTTTTACTCTTCAATTTGCTCAATTGTTCGGCGGCCACGTTACACTGCTCTTTTAAATCGATAGCTGAAGCAGGTTCATTAGGTTCTAACTTCTTCCCAAAAATTCCTTCTATATCTTTGGTTGTAGCTAACCGATTTTCTTTTTGAAGGTTGTTCTCTGCTTTGTGTATCGCCATGATTGCTTCAGGAGCTATGTTGTATTGTTTTGCGCTCTGTTCATATATCTCCTTAAATCCCTTCGGCACCTGCAAGTCATTTGCTATTCCCTCTTTACATTGAACTATCTCACCAGTAAATGGATTCACATTACCCAATCTATGAACACGTTCAAAAAACATTTGCCCGGCAGCGTCATTATCAACGCAAATTTCTAGTGACTTGGGAAACTCTTCTTTAGGTGTCAGCTGTTGAACAGCTTGGCCAAAGTAATTAGCTACTACGTTTTGTTTCAATCCTTCCATTGATATTAACCAGGTATCTTTGAGATTTTCTCGATTTAGTGCTGCATAGCTAGTTAGGTCAATGCAGCTCTCAAAAAATTTTAGATTTTTGGGTTCTCCAAATTTCCAATTGAATCCCTCATTAGGAGTTGAGTTTTTATCAATATGTTTGTAAGTTCCACGATCACCAAATCTTTCATGATCTACTTTTGTTCCTTGGTAACTGGCTCCTGTTACGTCATTAGTTGTTTGATCTTTCCATACAAAAACGACCGCGTTATCCAGGCGGTCGTCTCTCACTAAATAATTTTTTCTTTCTTTTTTAGGTTTCAATTCCATAACTAACTCATTCTTATCCAGGGCATTGATCACATTTGATGGTATTTTTCGAACGTCTGTTAAATATGCACGCCCAACCTCAGACAACGGCTGATAATCCTCCGGATGATGTTCATACGCTGCTTGTTCAAAATGTAAATCTGATACTTTTTCTACTTTCTGTCCTTCATTCAATATAATATCAACCGCTTTTTGAAGTCTCTGGCCAGAATCCTTTATTGATTCATCAACAAAAAATAGTTTACTTAGATCTATGATGTCGCCGCTAATACCTTGGCTATTCCAATAGAAGCGTTGCTTTCTTCTATCGAATACAAAAGAGTCGTGATCCTCTAAACGATAATCACGACCCTTATTTGTGACCGCTAACCCTTTAGAGCGAGCAAAATCAACAATATCAATTTCTTTACATCGATCAAACTTAGACGGTTTCTTTTTTTCCATTAACACCACCTAAACCCTTTCTATTTGTTTTTGTTTTTCTGCGAATACCATATTTTTACGGTCTTCATAAATTTTGCTAACTTCATCTTTGGGAAATCTAAAAGCGTCACCGGCATAAAATTTTTCGGTTGATAAAGACGTTTCTATCTTTTGGTTATAGGCTTTTCCTGATAGTAGGACTTGATCGTTAGTTTGAATGTATTTGCCATCCTTCAGCGGCATTGTTCTTCCGGTGTCGTCCTCGACTACTTTTCCATTTGTCCGGTCAATCCAAAGAGTTTTATCTAAGGGAATTTCTGTAAACTCACCTTTGCTATCCAAGGTGTCTTTTTTGTTCAAAAAATTTGAGTATTCGTCAACATTTTCAACAAACCCATAATTTGTGTTATACACTCCGTCTACTTTCACCCCTTGCTCTTTAAGTAAACGTTGGGTTTCTTGATTTATCTCTGGACTTAGTTTATCTGCTTCAATCATTACCTGGCTAAACTCTTGAGTCTGTTCATTCAAGCTAAGGTGACGATAAGCATTGTCGTGCTCACTCTTCTCTAAAACATTATTGGCCACTCGGCAATTACTTGTAACAGTATCCACAACATACGCTCGTTGCTTCAATTCCTGATTATTTGGATCTGAAATGTACCGATTATGAGCGTCCTCATTTACTGAATATATTTGTTTTAGTTGTTTCTCTTCAAAAGGCCGACCTTCTTTTTCTAAAATCATCTTAAAAGCTTGATCGTTAATGGTCTTTAAGCTTTTGTAGAAGGAATCATTAAGAACGCTTTTATCATCAAGAACCTTTTGTTTCACTTCAACTTGATCTGCCTTCTTCTCAGAGCTATGTTCGGTATTCCTTTCAATTTCTCTTTGCTGGTTTATCTCGGCTGAGATTGTCTGAATGAATTGATTTGCTACGCGATTGACATCATTTAGAATTTTTCCTCTCTCCGCCGGTTCCATAGTATTTAGCGCTTCACCGTTATTGGTCCATTCAGCAATGTAAGGAATTGAACTTTCTGAAGTGTCCAGTCCAAAATGATTAGTTACTATATAAGAAGTCATTTCAGCTTGTAGCTCTTCGATTGCTGTATCATACTCTGAAAACTTGTGCATTTTAGCATGTGCCAATTCATGAATGCTGGTGGTCAAATTTTCACTTGAATTGTTTCTGCTATTTAACACTATCTCTTCCTGGCCAGTTGCAGGATTATGAGCATATGCCCCTTTAGCAGCACCTAACTCACCTCGAAAAACGTGTCCTTCTCTCATGTCACTGATGCTTATATTCATTTCCTTAGCTAAAGCATCTATTCCTTTTTGAAGTTCTAATTTCCCTTTTTCATCTAATTGAAAATCAAAAACGCGATTAGGAAAGATCTTCGGATAGTCTTCAGGCTTTAACTGCGTTTGGGTTACATCAAAAACTTTTTCAATTGTGTAATAGGGCTTTTTCTCAATCTTGATTTCACCCTTTTCAATCTTCAGTCGATCTTCTTTTGTCGCATAGGATTCTCTAACAAAACCTCTTTTCTTGTCGAAAAACCCTTTCACACTCTTCCGGACAAATATCTTGTTCCCCTTCTCACCTTTCTTAATGAATATATTGTGTTTCTTCAGTGCAGCTCGTCCAAGACAAGCTTGCGCCCCAGGATATTGTCTTTGAATAAGTACCTGATTTCGAAAGGAGCGTTCCGGAAACTTCGCCATAAAATCCATTAATTCTTTCATACTCTCAGGCGAATTAGTAAACTTTTCAACTGACTCAAGCGCTTGTTGTGTCAGTTCATTGGTTTCTTGTCGAATTTCTTCAGCTGTTCTTTTTTTATAATTCTTAGCCATAACTTCCTCACTTTCTAAATAAATGGATAGTTTTCCATACAGTCAACGAGTGTTTTAGTTTTGGTGTCAATTGATACCAAGTCACCTATTGAATAGGCCTTGGCAGCTTCAGTTCTAATTGTCTGCTTTTCTCCTAATTGAATTTCCTTTACTTGGATTTGATCTTTTCTGACTTCAGTCACAACACAACCTATAGTTTTGGATTCCATTTTTATCTCCTTTCTTGCTCAAATTGTATTCGCCGCTGTTGGATCTCATAAGCTCTTTGAGCATGATATTTTTCTTCATGTGCTTCAATGGTTTTGGACACCTGCCGCAAACTCCTTCGAGTCAGACTGCGCCTTTTGTAATCTCCCCGCTTGCTATCATTTGTACTTTGATAAGTAGATGCTTTATAGGAAGAGGACTTTTTATTGTAAGTAAATATTGGTCTTTCAGAACTTCGTCCTTTTAATGCTTCGAAATAATCTTTACTAGGATCAAGAACACTTTTCTTCTGATCGGACTCGCTGCTTTTAGGCAGCTGCAAGACTTGATTATCTGGACCAGAGTTCTCAATGTTGAAAGAATTCATAATCTTTTTCGTAGCTTCATTCTTAGTATCTGGTGGAACTTCACTTTTCGATTTTGGTTCTGACGATTTTTTAACTGATTCTTTTTTGCTAGTATTCAATTTTTCTGCTTCTTGAATAAGTTCGATCATTTGTTGATCTTGTTGTTTCAAGCTGGTCAAGATTGCGTTTCCGGTCCTTTTCTTTAAATCGAACAACGCGTTACTCTGCGCATCCTTGCCACTCTGTTTACTTTCACCAAATGTTTCTTTGGCATCTTTTCTTAATCGATCAGAAATCGAGTTATATTCTTCGTATCGAATATCAGACGTTAGAATATGTTCGGTCAATTGATCTAATTTTGCACGAACATCAAGAGACAATTTGGTGCGGCTTTCATTACCATAATTCCATTCACTTTTCTTCTCCGGCAACCCTTGATAAACTTCATTCAACATTTTCAATGCTTCTTGATCATAGCGACGCGGTTCTTTCACTTCCTTCACAAGCAAATTTCTTAAATCACTTTTTCTTGTCAGCAGTGCTCGCTTATCTAATAGTTTTTGTTGTCCAATTTCGAAAGAATACCGATTTAATTCTTGAGAATAAGCTGTTTTCATTTCATCTAATGTTGACTGTTTCCTTTTACCTTTTGGCATTGTTATTTCTTCGCCATTTACTTTTTCCGTAATAACTGGTCTAGTATTTTGACTTTCAACTACAGCAAAATGAATGTGTATATGCTTGGTATTTCTATGGATAGATGCCATCCAATAACCTGTTTCATTGAGTTTTTCTTTTTCGAAAAGTTTATCCATCATTTCTTTTCCAGCTCGTTTTAATCCACTTTCATCTAACCTATCGGTTTTAGGATCATATAGACCAAGCTTCTCAAGATATTTATTGTCATGCGAAACTACATCCTGATAAATTATTGATCCATGATTTTGACCTCTTCTAAATACATTTTTTATCTCTTTCAAATCCGCTGCACTTACTTGATCACTAGAACAAGAAAAGACACCAGGTAAAAACTCTGGTGCCTTCTTCATGGAACTATCTTCACTCATTTTTTTTAAAGATTCGGATATTTTTTCTTGTTCAATTTGTTCAGCTGTTGTTAAACTAGGCTTCTTTTCTAAAGCGTATTGACGAGCCATATAGGAAATATATGTTGTAAAGTCTTGCTCTCCTAACTGCTCTAAATCTACTGAGTGTTTTAAAATTCCATTTGCTTCTAATTCAATATCAGAATCTATTCTTGTTTTAGTCGTCTCACCTTGAGACTTTTCGGGATTGTTAAAAAATTCAAAATTGTAAATTTTAGACTTAATTTCTTGAAGCTCAATTTCTTCATCTAAAGTTCGGTTTGGAATATTTTCTAAGGCTTCTTCTCTAGTCATATATTCCAAGTAATCCCCGAAAGATTTTTGGCTCGGTAGTGTGTATTGACATGTAAGAATGATTCCAGGAGAATCACTCATAGTTTAATCACCTCTTAATTAGATTGGTTTAATTGGCTTTTAAAGGGATCATTCAAAAGATTCATTTGTCTCACTGAGTTATCTTTATTTGATGAATACTTTTTGGTTTGATTGCGTTTGATCTCTCCCTCAACTATCTTTTGTGCTTTCAAATACGGCTTGGATTTTGTTCCGCTTAATATATCTTCTTCCAAGATTTGATAAGCGGCCAACTCTCCAATTAAGACACTTAGTATAGAAATTTCTTTCCCCATAGCATTTAACTTCGCTTGATCAATTGTCGAACTTCTAGGCGACTCTTTTTCATAAGTCATACAGAGAAATCGAATCGCTTCGCTATAATTTGTTACATCCATTTCATTTTCTATGATGCTATCGAGGATTTCTACATGCGGTTTATAAAGAGTGATATGTTTCCCAATTGATTTAATTGTCAGCACCTCCTTCATGGTCAATCAAAATTGAAATTAGCTTATTAGTTGTTTCGGTATACTTCTCTAAGGCTTGTGTATTACGTTCAATGATTTCACCGAAATGCTCGATAGCTTGATCAAACTGATCCTTTTTGTAATTGACCAAAGGTCTATGAAAGTCATTTTCTATCAAGCATTTTAAGTAATCATTCTTGCTCCATTTCTGACCGGTCTTAGTTTTTAGTTCAGTACACCTTCGGGAGATTTCTTCCATGTACTTTGGTTCAATGTCTCTGATTGTTGTTTTCATTTCTTCTCCCTTCAGTATTCTTTTTTGAAAAAATAGACTATCCGCAAACTATCCATAAACCACAACAAACTATCCGCGGACTATCCATAGATACCGTTTTGCTATCCATAAACTATCCGTGAATCGCGTTTTTTGACGGCACTTTTCTTTTGAACTTCGATCTTTTGAAACGTCGTAGGCACAGCCTACGCAGCACATCTATGGCGGAGCCATGGATAGAGGTGCTGGCACGTTTCCTTATGCTCTTTCATTTTCTCTGCATTTTTCGCCCTCGTGTCGTAAAAATAATGCTTAGCTGCTCCGTATTTCATAGTGAAAAATCCACTCAATCGAACTTTTTATTGTAGCTAACTTCTCACTAATTGACCTTTTCGATACGGTAGTTCCGCTATATAGGTTTGAATTTCTTCAAATGATTTGGGATCTGGCGGCAGATCATGTTTCCCGTAACATTGAACAACCTCATAATTTGAATACGGTCTTTTCTCAACTTCAACCGTATATCGCTCCTTCGAATTTTTGTATTTTAGAATGATGCAGTAGCCTTCTTGAATTTTGCCTAAGTATGAGTAGACACAATGATCCATTTCTAACCCTTCTAAAAACAATTGCTTATTTGATTCAATCAACTCAAAGAATTTATTTTTCTTAATTGCTTGTTTCAATGGAATGAACTTTGAATTGATTGACAAAGGAAAATCAACTAACGTTTTTGCTTTCCGTTTCATCATTACTTTAACTAGTTGATCATGATACTTCATCAATCCGTTTGGTGTTCTAAAATTGAATTCCAATTTTACATTATTCAGAACGCCCATTCTGATTAAATCTGATAGAAATACTTGATAATCTTCAGGAATAGATAAGATGCACATCATACATTCAAAAATTAAGTTGATACTAAAATCTCGATCCTTTTTTCCATAGTTAAACATTTCTGTTGGAAAAACATCAGCTTCAGGATATTTTTGTATGAAGCTTTCCAACTTCCTAAATTGACGATCGGTTACTTTCGATTTAACTTTCATTAGTCCGTAACTGATTTTCAATGGATATCGGTTCATCCATTTTGAAAATGTTCCTCTTTTATATTTTGACCTTAATAGATCCCTTTTACTTTTTGCGTTAAAAACTTCGGTCCATTTTATCGGAAGTTGTGCCTCCTCTTCTAAAATCTCTACTACAAATGGATTACATTGATACAAATAATCTTTTGTAGTTTGATCTATCAGCGTCAGCTCATTACCTACCATTAGTCGCGACTGTTTATTTGTTCCGTTCCTTCCAAAGATTTCTAAATTATTATCATCATCTTGAATAAATGTTCTCTCAGTTGAATGGAAATCAAATGCATAATCCATTTGATCAGGTTTTATTTTCTTCATGTTTTCTTTAGACCAAACTGCATAATAGGATTGATAAATTAATCCTATTTCAGATAGTTGTTGCTTCTTGAAGTGTAAAGAGTGATACTTTTTTAACTCTTCATTTGGTTTTTCAAATGGATCACCTAAAGTATTTTCATGACATTCAACTTCTAGTAAATACTCGGAATCTTCGTTAAACGGAATCTTTAGACTCAGTAATTCTTCTCGATGCTCATATAAAAGATTCTTAAACTTTCCAATTTCAGGAACCAATTCCGATTGTTTCGGATCAATTATTTTTCCTTGCTTACAAATAAAACATTCCGAAGTATAATACTCCGGAATGTTCAGCAGTGCTTTTATTTCTGGGTGTGCGTTCAAAGAATAGGTTTTAAACTGATTGCTTTCTATCCAATGATAAAATCTCTCGATATTAAAGTCTTTAACAATCATTTTCTAATTCCTT
>Ga0153923_100511_pt1 | contig 12006 bp, 16 predicted proteins | sample TSNJ007MetaG_FD_104682 | JGI IMG/M metagenome (GOLD analysis project Ga0153923, IMG submission 104682) | Attine ant fungus gardens microbial communities from New Jersey, USA - TSNJ007 MetaG | ecosystem: Host-associated > Fungi > Mycelium > Unclassified | place: USA: New Jersey, Brendon T. Byrne... | reverse complement strand
GTGGCGAGTGTTTCGATCGATCGCGAGAAGGCTTTTATGGATACGATGGCTTACTTTTTTGACCATAACGTGAAGAAGATCGGTATGACCACAGGCAGAAACGAGCGCTACAGCGACAGTACCAAGCTCCTTTTAAAGCTGGCGAAGAAGAATTTTAAAACCTTCGACCAATCCGATGTTGTTCGGAACTGCCGGACATATGAAGATGGCTATCGAGCGGGAAAATTCTTTTACGAAGAAAATCAGGTAGAAGCCATTCTGACCAACGGCGATGAAGTGAGTGCGGGAATTTACGATTTTTATCGCGGTAAAAAGCTTCCGCTGATCGTCGGACAAGATAATCTGTTAGCCAGCAAGCTGCTGAACCTCTCAACGATCGATTACCACCTGACAAAATGCGGACGGGAAGCCTTCCTGCAATTTATCAATAATAGAAAAGACAAGATCATGATCGAATCAACGTTTATCGAACGATAGGAGATGGGAGACCATCTCTTTTTTATTTACACTGATGGCTATCAATAATATGAATAGAAAAAAGAAGGATCGGCAAACCATTGCCAATCCTTCTTTTTGATTTAGACGCTTTCGATGCTTTTAATGCCGTTTTTGTACATTTCATCAATTAATTTTTTGTCTGTTTGATTATCCGTAATCAATAAATCAATCTTATCAATTGGGAGGAAGGTGTACAGGGCGCGGCGGCCAATTTTTGTATGATCAGTGACGACAATTCTTTTAGCGGCAGCAGTAATCATATTTTTCTTAGTCGTAATCAGCAACTCATTAAAATGCGTCAGACCTTTTTCTACATTAAGTGCGGGTGTCGCGATAAAGGCCTTGTCCACACTAAATTGCTGTAATGATTCATTGGCGATTTGACCGTTTAACATATAGCTATCATGGAAAAGAGTTCCGCCAGTCACGATTGTAGTGATGGTTCTATTTGATCGTAAAACCGAAGCGATATTCACATCGTTCGTGATAATCGTAATATCTTGGAGATGAGTCATTTCATTTAAGGTTTTAGCGATTTGCAGAGTAGTCGTTCCAGAATCCAAAATCACCGCTTCACCGCTATTTATAAATTTTGCCGCGTATTTTCCAATGCGCGTTTTTTCAGTGATATTTTCAGTTGCCCGATCTTCAAATACAGGTTCATCTTGTTTAATACTTGCGGGGACTACGCCGCCGTGAATTCTCACAACTAATCCTTGAGATTCCAGTTCGTCGAGATCTCTGCGAATCGTCGTTTCATGAACTTGAAAAATCTCAGAAAGCTGAGACACAGAGATAAACTGTTTATTTTCAATGGTATCTAATAGTTTCACTCGTCGCTCACCAGTCAACACCTTTTTTCCCCCTCACGTCTTCTCAAGTACTCAAGATTATAGGAATAACCTTAAAAGCTGATTTGACCTTTATTCTAAGAAAAAAGGCTCGACTTGTCAATGGAAACAATTAATTTATGATCGGAAACGAGTGATAATGAGTTTTGAATTGTCTTGATAGTTTGTGAAAAAGTTAATAAATAAAAATATTTAGTTATTTAACTAGGTGGTTAGTTTAATGGTTTGGCAGACTCTAGTAATGGGTATTTGGACAATAACAGTACACATTTCGAGAGATATAGCTAACTATAAAAGAGATTTTGGAATTCTATTTAATTCAAAGATGGAGATTATTTAATTTTTTTAGGATGATAAAAACGTTTACAGAATTCCGAACTGGTGTTATACTCGTAAACGAGCAATAAAGAGTATAAATGAGCTATTGGAATGAGGAGGAATTTTAGAATGGATAAAACGGTTGAATCAAGAGTATTTAGTCTTGTTGAACCAGGAGTGATTAAAGAAGTTCAAAAAAAGAGAGCAATCCCGACTGGTTGGGTAGCGATAGAACCGACTTACGCGAGTATTTGTCATGCGGATTTAAGGTATTTTGCCGGATTGCGACGACCCGAAGCGTTAGCTAAAAAATTACCGATGGCTTTATTACATGAAGGAATTGGTGTAGTAAAAGAAACAAATTCAGAGAAATTCGCAGTCGGGGATCGAGTAGTCGTCGTTCCAAATATTCCAGGTCAAATTCTACATCCAGAAATCGAGCAAAAACCGGACGTACCTGTTAATTACTCTAAAGGCAATGCCTTTTTAGGAAGCGGCTATGATGGCTTGGCCCAAAGCCGATTGGTTCATCCCGAGGAATGTCTAGTTAAAATTCCGGACGAGATTCCTAATGAAATCGCTGTTTTGGCGGAATTATCCTCTGTTTCACATCATGCGATCAGTCATGTAGAGGAGAAGCTGAAGAAAGCAGATACGTGTGTGGCTCTTTTTGGCGATGGCCCGGTTGGTTACTTTACAGCGGTTATGCTGAAGTACTTGTATGGAATAGATGCAGAGCGTTTTGTAGTTTTTGGAGCGGCAGACGATAAGCTGGCTCATTTTGATTTTGCCCGGACTGAGAACGTCTTGACCTATGATTTTAAAAATTCCAAAGAAAAGTTTGATGTCTTGATTGAATGTACCGGCGGCAAATTCAGCGAGAGTGCTTTAAACCAAGCAATTGAGCTAGCGGATTCGTTAGCAGATATCATTTTTATGGGTGTGACGGAGGAACTTGTTCCGATCGATACACGAGACATTTTGGAAAAAGGGATCACGGCACATGGTAGCAGCCGTTCATCGACAGTTGACTTTGAAGCAGTGGTGGAAGGTATGAAGAATGCTGATTATCGTAAAGCATTGAGTAAGATTTTACCTGAACATCTTTCAGAAATTACTTCAGGCGAAGATTTTACAAAAGTTATGGAAAAGTTCGTTGAAAACCCTGGCTGGAACAAAACCGTAATGCATTTTACATGGTAATCCGTAAAGAAAATCAATAGGAATGGAGTGGAAGCAGTGACAGGAATTTTAGTTGTGACTCATGGCGAGATGGCTACAGGATTAATGGACAGCTTACGTCTTATTATGGGGGAGCAGGAGGACTATCAAACGCTAGGTTTAAAACATGGTGATGACATTGTTGAGTTCAGTGAAAAAATTCAAGCCGGGATTTGTGAGCTGGATCAAGGAGAAGGCGTCTTAGTTTTAGTAGATCTGTTTTCCGCCAGTCCTTACAATCAAGCGGCGATGTCCTTTAACAAACTGAAGGACCATAAATATCGGCTAGTTTCCGGAGTGAATCTTCCCATGTTGATCGAAGCATTCAATCAACGGATGATCGGTGCTGATTTGGAGACCATGTATCAGGCGGCAATGAGTGCAGGAAAAGATGGCATCAAAGAATTTTTAGAAGAAATGGCTAAATTAAATTCATAAAAGGAGTGTTCCAAAATGGGAGAAATCGTTTTAGCAAGAATAGATGATCGTTTAATTCATGGGCAGGTAATGACTGCTTGGTTACAATTTACTAGCGGAAATCATATCGTCATCGTTGATGATGCAACAGCAGGTGATGAATTTACTAAATCTATCATGTCAATGGCGGTTCCAAGCGGAATCAAGTTGTCTATTTTAGGCATTGATGATGGGGCGGCATTGTTAGCGAATGTTCCAGATGGTCATAAGATTATTGTTTTAGCAAAAGAACCACAAGCTTATTTGAGCCTAATTGAAAAAGGCGTGAAGTTTGATGAAGTGATCATCGGTGGCATGGGGGCGCGAAAAGATCGCAAAACCTTCCACAAGAATATTTCAGCGTCAGAAGAAGAAAAAGAGGCATTTAGAAAAATTATTGCTAATGGTGTCAAAATGAAGATTCATGTTATTCCGGATCAAGGTTCGCAAGCGATTGAAGGATTGCTTTAAAACAATATTTTAGTAAAGGAAGTGTCAAAATGAAAATAAGCCTCATCCAAGCAATTTTGATTGGTGTCGTCTATTACCTTGGGATTAATGGAACACCGTGGCTGTCACTAGTGGGGACTCACGGTTGGATGCGCCCGTTAGTGAATGGGACTGTTGTTGGTTTGATTTTAGGAGATCCAGTGCAAGGCTGTATCATTGGTGCGGCAATTAACTTGCCATATCTTGCCTTTATCTCTGCTGGGGGAACTGTTGCAATGGACCCAGCGCTTGCGGGAACTCTTGGAACCGCTTTAGCGATGGCGGCGAAAGTCGAACCAGCTGTTGCTGTAACATTAGCTGTGCCGATCGGTTTATTAGGAACGCTGATCTGGGTAGCCCATATGACCGTGGATATCACGTTTGTCCATATGGCGGATAAAGCAGCAGAAGAAGGGAATATTGATCGGATCAACTGGCTTCATATCGTACCACCGCAATTATTTTTACTTTTAATCACCGTTGTCCCTGTCGCATTAGCCGCTTATCTTGGTGCGGATGCAGTAGAAGGAATCGTAGATGCTTTAAGTGGTCGGCCATTAGATGTTCTTTCCGCTATTGGTGGGATTTTACCAGCATTAGGGATCGCGATGAACCTGCGGGCAATGAACGGAAAAGGAACATTGATCTTCTTTACCTTTGGCTTTATGCTGGCAGTTTATTCAGGGTTATCATCTGTACCAGTCGCAATTTTTGCGGCAGTCATCGCCTATGTATTTACTGAATTGTATTTGAAAGATAAGAATGGAGGGTTAGCATAATGGAGCAAACAGTTGAACCGAAAAAAGAGAAGCTGTTGACTAAAAAAGATGTGGTTAAGGCTTTCTGGCGTTGGACCTTCTTCTCTCATGCAAACTATAACTATGAACGATTGCAGGCTACTGGCGTGGTTCATGCGTTCAGCCCCATTTTGAAAAAGCTTTATGGGAAAGACGAAGCTGAAATGAAAGCCGCTTTAGAACGCCATATGCAGTTTTTTAATACGGAACCTTCTATTGGCGGCCCTGTTCTATCCATGACGATTGCGATGGAAGAAGAACGGGCGATGGGTGCGGATATCAACGATCAAACGATCAATGGGTTAAAAACTGGATTGATGGGACCGCTAGCCGGTATTGGCGATACCTTGTGGCAGGGGACTTTGATTCCGATCTTATTATCCTTTACGTTGCCGTTCGGCGCGGAAGGAAATATCTTCATGGGACCAGTATTATTCTTCGCGCTTCATTGGGGGATCATGACGGTTTTAGCCTACTTCTTATGGGTGAAAGGATACGAGCAAGGAAAAGAAGGCATTCAGAAAATGATGGCCGGGGGACAATTAAACTATATTATGTCCTTTTCTCAGACACTAGGGGCAATCGTTATCGGGTCCTTAGCAGCGAATTTCGTTAAGGTCGCAACGCCATTGAGTGTTCACCTAAGCGGAAAAGAAAGTCTGTCCATTCAAACGGATGTATTGGATAAATTAGTGATGGGAATCTTACCACTAGGGATTACGCTGATTACCTATTACTTATTGAAGCACAAAAAATATACACCAACAAAGTATTAGTAATTCAAATCATTGGAGGCGCAATTTTAGCGGCACTGGGGTTAGTTGTTAACTCATTGTAATGAATAAGCGACGTTAGAGTGAAGGCTTCGGGCCATCTAACGCCGCTTCTTCTTATTTTATCTAAGGGAGGAATTTTTTTGAAAACGTCCGTATTTTACGATATTAAAAATCTAGTAGTTGAGGAAACGCCATTACCAGAAGTGCCCGTTGGAAAGATTTTAATGAAGATCGATACGTGTGCGATTTGTACATGGGAGCAAAGAGTTTACACAGGTGTAAAAAAAGTCGAATATCCATTTATTGGCGGTCATGAGATTGCTGGTGAAATTGTTCAACTGGGAGAAGGCGTAAAAGGTGATTGGCAGATCGGGAACCAGATTGTTTTTGGGACGAATTTAGCCTGCGGTCATTGCTATTACTGTCGAACCGGTGAGGAACAAAACTGTTTGAACTTTGATCACAGCAAACAGCAACCGGGATTGCCTTACAAAGGGATGGGCGGATTATCGGAATACTTGGTAGTAGACCCTGAAAATATTTTTAGCTATCAAAATGTCGCCCCCGCTGAAGCGTCATTAACTGAGCCGCTGTCTTGTGTTCTTCACAGCGTTGAGACTGCCGAAGTTAATTTCGGTGATTATGTTCTAGTCGTGGGGGCTGGGATCATGGGGATGCTGCATTTGCAATTGGCTCAAAAAAGAGGCGCTATCGTGATCGTTTCAGATCCTAATGAAGAACGCTTGAAATTAGCCAAAGAACTAGGGGCAGCTCAGATCATCAATCCTGTTAAAGAGAACTTATTGGAGAAAGTCTTATCCTATACGGAAAGTCTAGGTGCTCAGATTATTTTTAATACCACGCCAAATTCAGCGTTGATTCCTGGCTTATTGGAAAATCTGTCTAATACAGGGACGCTGATTTTGTATTCTTCCTATTATCCTGATGAACCAGTCGGCATAACTTTCGATCATATCCATAAAACAGGACAGAAAATCATGGGGACGGCTAATTCAAACAAACGGGATTTCATTCGCGCAGCTCGCTTGATCAGTCAAGGTGTTGTCAATGTGAAGCCGTTTGTCACAAAGATTTATCCGCTAAGTCAAATTCAAGAAGCCTTTGATGAAGCTGTGAATACCGAAGCGTTTCGGATTGTCATCGATTTTGAACAAGAAAGAAGTGAGTAAGGATGTTAGTAACAGTCAAAGATTTATTGATGAAGGCGGAAAAACAGCAACGAGCAGTAGGGGCCTTCAATGTTCCTAATTTGGAATCGCTGCGGGGAGTCATTCAAGCAGCAGAAGAGTTGGACGTTCCCGTGATCATTCAACATGCAGAAGTCCATGAGCATTTGATTTCAATTGAAGAGATCGGTCCGGTCATGGTTGAGTTTGCAAGGCAAGCCAAAGTTCCTGTCGCAGTTCATTTAGATCACGGAGCGAGCCTAGAGGAATGTGTCAAAGCCATTCGCCTAGGTTTTACTTCTATTATGTATGATGCTTCACTGAAGGATTATGCCACCAATGTAAAGGAAACGGCGGAATTAGTTAAGATTGCCCACAGTGTCGGGGTCTCTGTTGAAGCAGAATTAGGAGAGATGACAAACTCTGCGATCGGCGGCGGAGAAGGACGCTCATCAAAAGCCAGCGATTTCGGTAATGCTGATCTCTTTACAAATCCGCAGCAAGCCAGCGAATTTATTAAAAAAACGAAAGTAGACAGCTTGGCAGTTTCTTTTGGGACCGTCCATGGAAAATACATGATGGAACCGAATCTGGACTTCGAACGGATCAAAGCAATTCGGACAGCGACAAATGAGGCGGCATTAGTAATGCATGGCGGATCAGGTGTTTCAAAGACAGATTATCAAAAAGCCATTGCTGCTGGAATTCGCAAAATCAACTATTATACGTATATGAATTTAGCTGCTGGAGCAGCGGTTAAAAAGAAATGCTTAACCCAAAAGGATGAATATTTCTTTGATGAGTTATCCTTAGCCGCTACTAACGCGATTAAGGAAAACGTTGCTGGCGCATTGAAAATTTTTAATGGATTAGACTAAATGAAAACACGTCTGTGAGCAATTTTTACTGCTTCCAGACGTGTTTTCGATAGTGCTGAGTCTTCACCGGAATTACAAAACCAATAAAAAGCACATGGGTTACATGCGCTTTTTGATCTATTTGAATGCGATTATTGCATCACGGCTTCTAGCATAACATCGCTTTGGTCCGGCTCCACATTTCCAGCGAAGTTAGGCGTGATTAGGGATAAGCCGCCAGTATTATTTACAAACAAATACATAGGTCCGCTATTACCAAGTCTTGGTGAGCCTGAGAGTTGATTGTTTATTACGATCTGGGTATTTACTTTGACGGTTCTTACCGCATTTCCAATATGAGAAAAGACGCGTACTGCTTGTGTTGGAATAGTCGTCGTACTGACTGAATAAGTAACATCATTTGCGCCGTCTTTAGATGTTAAGGTCAGCGTATTATTTGCGGCATCTAAAGTGATACCTTCAGGAACATTAATACCAGATAAATGAAAATCCATTACAGAACCCCAATCACTCAAGTCCACAGCATAAGGTGTAGAATTCACTTGTTCAGTCGAGCTAGTATCTGTCGTTGTGGATTCATTCGTACTTGCTTGGTCTTCTTGAGTGCTTTGATATACGCTCGATTCAGAAGTTAGTTTCGCTACTTCGGAACTGCTTTCTTTTTCACTCACTGAAGAACTAAAATAGGTGCCCATTTGTACTTGTTTTTCTGTGGAATTGTTGACGCTGCTGGCTTCATGCTCATTTTTGCTGCAGCCTGTTAGTAATAGCATACTCACTAACCCCAACATAGGTACTGCGATAACTGCTTTTTTCAATTTTCTCAAGTCCTTTTCCATGAAATCATTCAATATTAGTCGTTATATTATCTTCCTTTTTCGTCTGAACTAATAGCAGGATAGATATTGGTATGACAACTTTAAATCAATTGATATTGTTTTGAATTTCAGTTATTTTAAATTATACTGAATAATCAAAAATCAGCATCTTTTATGAAATATTTTTAATTTTGAAATTTAGCTGAGAGGATGACAGAGGGAGAAATAAAAAAAAGAGACATAACGTCTCTTAAATAAATCGTGAGTAATCTAAAAAAAGCAAGAAATCGCAATGCCTAAAAACACGATGGCAAATAACAAGCCGCTCCACAGACCTAGCATAAGAAAAGGAGAGGTATTCTGATTCCCTTTTTGTTTGAAGTACGTGAAGGATCGTTTAAACATAATAAATTGCCAGACACTTAATAATAAGAAAATGGTTCCCATTAAGTAGCTCATTTAATAGCCCCCTTTTAAGATAATTATACACCTATAATAAGAGACTCTTATATAATATGTGTCGATAATTAATGGAAGAAACAATGGCATGGGGACTAAAAAAAATCATCCAAAAAAATGGATGATTACGAGCTGAGTTTCTCTTTGAATTTTGAAAACAATAGCGCGGAACTGATTTTAAAAGAAAAGCCTAATGAAGAAAAGTTCGGCAATTTATAAATTGTGTATCACACAGCTTTTCAACCGGATAATAATAAAGCAAGTAAACCTACTGACAGCTCAATAAATGTTCTAAAAAACGCTAGCTGCGATAGCTGGACATAATTAAGAAGAAAGCCAAGTGAAGTAGCATATGCTTGACTTTTATTTCTTGTGGAATCATAATCAGCTCAAGAATTCGAACATTAATCATGAATAGAGCTCAAGTTAACTACGACAATTAATCCTATTTATATATGAAGGAAGCGGCTTATTATGTGGAAGGTTTATCTATTTGCAGCTAGTACTATTATTTTTTTAGTGCTTTCGATTGACAGTTTTATTAATCACAATTATTGGCACGGAGCAGGATACCTGTTAAGTTTTCTCATTGGAGGTTTTGTTTCAATTGGAACCTATAGTGATCAAAAAAAATAAAAGAATTATATTATTTAAAAACGATATATCATGTGAATGAGCTGAAAGCTCTACACCAACCCTATCTAATTTAGAAACTTCTGTTTGAAGTTTCTTTTTTTTCTTATTTTTACATAAAAGCATCTAGCTCCACGACACGAGGCAAAAAAATCATCCAAAAAAATGGATGATTACGAGCTGAGTTTCTCTATTTTAGCAGTTGAATGAAGCAAACTTTAGAAAACCTATGTGAGATCAATTGTTATACTATTTAGGAAAAATAATCATCAATATACGTTTTTATTTGGTCAAAATCTCGTTGAATAAATAAGATTGCTGGTACTTTGATTATTGGAAGATGATTTTCATTGTCAAAGGGTGGGAAAGGATCGGGAACTACCAAGTAATCAACGGAATCTTTATCTCTAATATAGTTAGTAGAAACATCATAGTAATCGGAGAAATAGTCTTTAAAATCATCGTTATCCCTGAGAACTGGACCGGCAAATATTGAAACATAATTTATCCCGGAGCTGACGGTTAGTACAAAACATATTTTCTTCATGATACATCCCCTATTGTAATTAATGATAAATCTAAGAAGGTGTTTTATAGCTGACGAGTTTAATAAAAAAGTTGTTCAAGCAGTAGTTATGAAAAAGAATATAATCAAGAAAACATAAATGAGCAGCCCTATTGGATTTCTCGGATTTATTGTTAAGCCATAGCCTATTGGTCTAAGTATAAATATTTTATTCTGCTCTTTTGGAACTAGAATTAAGACGAGTATGGCATTCATAATAAGAACCAAAGATATGATAATACCGATGTAGTTTATGCTCAAACTTGATAACAAAGTATTTTTAAAAGTATAAAGAATAATGAGAATTAACCCAAATATGCCAAGTGTGATACCTGTGGCTTTGTTCTTAATCATTTAGAATCTCCTCCAATTTTGATAGATAGCTGTATAGCACTGGAAATATAAAAAGAAAAACAATGACAGGCAGTGCGCTAACAAAATAGTGCATGATAAATCTTGCCTCCTTTTCTTTTATGGTAACACTATAAATTTAGTTGTTCCACATTCAATAAAATGCGTTCAAAAGATAGCTGCTTCCTATCTTTTGAACGCTTTTTTAACGAGAACTAAACCTAATCCGATACCGATTAATGCGATGACTAGGACATATAAAATGAATAGCGACAAAGTTGATACCTCAGTTCATTTCCTGCTAGAGGAAATGGAGCGTTACGATTCTTTTCCTTTTACCGAGAATCGCTGGACAAGGTAATAAAAAAGCATAGAGAATGCTCCTGACGCACCAATAAGAAAATGCCAATTTGATGTATAAACTGACAAACAAAAAAAGATAAGGATTATGATTGTATTAATGGTAATTCCTCTAGTTGCATGTTTTGGACTCAAAGAAAACCCTCCTCAAACGGCTTCTTTAAGTATAAATCACCGAAGGAACAGATACAAACTGGTACGAAGGGAATTAGCAAGTTATTTTGATTGAAAAAACCTTAAAAGAAGGAATCAAGATAGTCTAGTCGGGAACAATTACGGAAAAAATCTCATTTCAACGATTTTATAATTAAAATTGAAAATAGACAGTCTACACTAAAAAAATGCAGGGGGAGAAGTTAGGACGACTTTGCTAGATATATGGTAAGAATGCAAAAAGCGCCGAGCCTATGCTCAGCGCAAAACGTCATCTAGTAAAAATGTATAATTATAGTTTTTTTGAAGAAAATAGGGTAATTAAGTTAATAAGTAAACGAAAAAATGGCTATAAGAACCAGAAGCTTTTAGTCCTACTAGCCATTCATGGAAAAGTTACAACGAAATTTAATAAGACTGAATGAAACTAATAGCCTAATTGTCTGAGGATATTCCAATTTAAGACTAGTGCTTTCACTAATTACTGCTGAAACAGCGCTTTGAACATCATTAGGCGATCCGCCTTCTTCAACCCACTCATTTTGGTGCTCAATAGCAGCATCTCTAGCAGCTACTAATCGATTATAGATATCTGATTGAATCCGTGCCTCATCTGTATTTTGATTATCTGCTACTGATTGTTGAGTATTCGTTTCAGATTCTTGGGCTTCTTGATGGCCTTGGCTAGATCCCTCCGCTTGTGACGAAGCTGGAGTCTGAGTTGATTGAGTTGTTTTAGCGCTTTCTGAAGAACTTTCTATTTTCTGTTTAGTCGTTGTACTTGCAGTCGTCTCTTTTGATTTGTCTGAAGAGTCATTCTTACTAGTGCAAGCGGATAAATTGAGCAATGAAAGCAGCAAAATTAGGATAGTAATTTTCTTTTTCAGAGCAACCTCGCAGTTTATGACTTGTAATGCGATTTTACAATAATAAAGTAGTTTTTAAAACAATTTCAGTTTTCTGATCCGTGTACATTTAGCACCACCGATACTGTAAAAGGATTAAACTAACCGCTGATTCATAATATGATCTTCGCCAAATTGAACTAAATCCCATAAATTCCCGTATAAATCTTTAAAAACGGCGACCGTTCCATAATCTGTCACCTTTGGCTCTCTAACAAATTCAATTCCCTTAGCAAGATAGTTGGTGTAATCACGGTCAAAATCATCTGTTGCAAGAAACAGAAAAACTCT
>Ga0153923_100509_pt1 | contig 12051 bp, 9 predicted proteins | sample TSNJ007MetaG_FD_104682 | JGI IMG/M metagenome (GOLD analysis project Ga0153923, IMG submission 104682) | Attine ant fungus gardens microbial communities from New Jersey, USA - TSNJ007 MetaG | ecosystem: Host-associated > Fungi > Mycelium > Unclassified | place: USA: New Jersey, Brendon T. Byrne... | reverse complement strand
TTACGGATATTACTATATATTTCAATGACTTCTTCATTTAGTTTGAAACCATATTCTTCACACGCATCAATGACCATACGAATGCCGCCCAATGGTTGAATGGAACGTTTGAACGGTGCATCTGTTTGTACGCCAACGATTTGTTCTTTATCTTTATCAAGATATCCTGGATTATGGGAGACAATCGTAGCTGGTGTATTCACATCAACATCTAACACGCCACCGTTTTCTCTCTCTTGTTTCGTTAAATCCGATACAATTTTCCACAAGTCAGTTGTGTTCTGTGTTGGACCAACTAAGAAATCTTCATCGCCTACATAAGGAGTAATGTTCTTGATAATAAAGTCATTTACATTAACCTTTCTAGCCCACTTACCTTTCTCGAACCCTCTCCAACCTGACTGTACATCTTTCATTTCTTTTTCTGTAACCGACATATTAATCCCTCCATCTATATATTTATATTGGTATTAGAGATCATGAGTTTGAAGGTGTCTCAGGTCTCTTTGGATCATAGAACGGATAGAACATTGTAACTTTTTTCACATCTGATTCTGCGGTATCGTCACGATAGAAGTCATTACCCTCGGGCCTCTATCTACAATCAATCTTACGTTGAATCCTGTAAAATAACTGTGACAAATATCACTTTCAAGGTGATATTTGTCACTCTGTTCTCAAGTAAATTGAATGATTACACCCTATTCAAATCTGCCGTAGAACGCATCTCTATATACATCTGCCAGTTCTGTAACTAAAGGAAGTTTAGGATTCGCTGTTGTACATTGATCTTCAAAAGCACGATCTGCCAAGTAGTCAACGCCAGATTCGAATTCTTTAGGATCAAAGCCAAGTTGTTGGAACGTTTCCTCGATACCCAACGTTTTGTTCATCTTACGAATCGCGTTGATCAAGCTGTTTACACCTTCTTCAGTCGTACGTGCAGGCAATCCAAGAATGCGAGCAATTTCAGCATAACGTTCATCAGCTACAAAGTGCGAATATTTAGGGAACGAAGCAAATTTCGTTGGTTTCTTCGCATTGTAACGAATGACGTGAGGCAATAGAATTGCATTCGTACGACCATGAGCTGTGTGGTATTTACCACCCCATTTGTGAGCTAAGCTGTGGTTAATACCCAAGAATGCGTTAGCAAACGCCATACCCGCAATGGTTGATGCATTATGCATTTTCTCACGAGCCAATTTATCGCCTTCCAATGCCGACTTCTCAAGATATTCGAACACCAATTGGATCGCTTTAATCGCAAGACCGTCTGTGAAATCATTGGCCATAACAGATACATACGCTTCAATAGCATGTGTCAGTACGTCCATACCTGTGTCAGCTACAGCCACACGTGGTAGAGAGTACACGAACTCAGGGTCAACAATCGCTACGTCTGGTGTTAACTCATAATCTGCTAATGGATATTTGGTATTTCCTTGATTCTTATCCGTAATGACTGCAAAAGAAGTCACTTCCGAACCCGTACCCGATGTTGTAGGGATAGCTACAAATTTAGCCTTTTGGCCTAGACGCGGATATTTGTAAATCCGTTTACGGATATCCATGAATTTCTGTTTCAATCCGTTGAAATCTGTATCTGGATACTCATAGAACAACCACATCGCTTTGGCTGCATCCATTGGTGATCCACCACCAAGCGCGATAATACAGTCAGGTTTGAATCTATTCATCATTGCTGTACCACGGTCTACTGTATCTGTCGATGGATCAGGCTCTACTTCTGAGAACACTTCGATGGCAACCGGTGTCTGACGTTGACGAAGGTAATGCTCTACTTTATCAACGTAACCTAATTTCACCATCATAGGGTCTGTAATAATAGCTACACGAGTGATGTCAGGCATTTTAGCAAGATATTGAGTTGCACCTTTTTCAAAATAAATTTTGTTTGGAATTTTGAACCATTGCATATTCACGGTACGACGTGCCACCCTTTTCACATTGACCAAGTTGACTGCACCCACATTGGTAGAAACCGAGTTACGACCATAAGATCCACAACCAAGTGTCAATGATGGTAAATTTGTATTATAGATATCCCCAATAGCTCCGTGTGTCGAAGGAGAATTCACAATGATTCGTCCTGTTTGCAGGCGTTCAGAGAACTTCATGATGACTTCTTCATTATTCGAGTGAATGACCGATGAATGACCCATACCACCAAATTCAACAATTTCAGCCGCACGAGCGATACCTTGTTCAGCGTTCTTCACTTTATAGCACGCTAGAACAGGACTCAATTTCTCAGCAGATAACGGATATTTCGGACCTACACCTTCAATTTCAGCGACTAGAATCTTCGTTCCCGCTGGAACGGTTATACCTGACATTTCAGCAATCTTCACTGCGGATTGACCCACAATGGCTGGATTCACTGCACATTTCTCAACGTTCATAGCGCCAGCTGTCAATTTAGCAGCTTCTTCTTTGTTCACAAAGTAACAACCATTCGCGATCATTTTCTTCTTCACTTGATCAAAAATAGGTTCTTCAATAATAACCGCTTGTTCAGAAGCGCAAATCATACCATTATCAAATGATTTAGAAAGAATAAGATCGGTTACCGCTTGATCAATATCGGCACTTTTTTCAATGAAACAAGGAACGTTACCAGGTCCTACACCAAGTGCAGGCTTACCGCAGCTATACGCCGCTTTAACCATTCCTGATCCACCTGTTGCTAAGATAAGCGCGATACCTGGATGATTCATCAGAACGTTTGTTTTATCCATGGTAGGTTCTTCTATCCATTGAATACAGTTAGCTGGTGCACCATGCTTCACAGCAGCTTCTACAAGGATTCTAGCCGCTTCGCTACTACACTTTTGTGCAGATGGATGAAAACCAAAAATGATTGGGTTACGCGTCTTAATGGAGATGAGTGCTTTAAACATTGTAGTTGAAGTAGGATTAGTTACCGGTGTAATCCCCATAATTGTACCGACTGGCTCCGCTATTTTTTGGAAGTTTTCATATTCATTATCTTCAATTACACCCACGGTTTTATCATACTTAATGCTGTGGTAAATGTACTCTGTTGAGAACATATTCTTCGTGATCTTATCTTCATAAACACCTCTGCCTGTCTCCTCAACTGCTAACTTTGCAAGGTACATATGTTGATCTAAACCCGCGAGTGCCATAGCTTGAACAATATTGTCAATTTGTTCTTGATTCATTTCCATGAATGCTGCTTGAGCGATATTAGCTTTGTCAATCAAGGACTGAATGTATTCCTCCGCTCCTTGTTTCTTCTCCTGGACTACTTCGTTTTTAACTGCCATTTCTCTCAGCTCCCCTGTCAATATTTGTTTTTCTATTTCTTGGATTAATCATAACACATTCATTAAGTGATTAATAGTGAAAAGTTTCACAATCTTTATATTTTTTTGTTTTATTTACAAAAGCGTTTTCATTTATATTTAATCTTTAAAGACATAGATTATTAATAAGGGCTCCCCTTTTCTTCATTTCAACATAAAATCAACCTTAAAAAGTGAAATTTATCACAAAGTTTTTAAATTTGCCACTTATAGACGCTTTTAATCTCCCACAAATGTGATTTTTAACGGTATAATTAGTTTAAAATTTACCGAAAATTAAAGATAAGGGGATAACGATCATGAGTGAAAATCTAAATGTTATCGAGGCCCATGGAAATACAAGTTGCTTTTCCGAATCAAACTTTAACCATCTACTAGTAAGTATGAAGGACCGTATTGTTCCTGAAGGGTCACATCTCTTTTGGGAAGGCGATTTATCTGATAAGTTATACTATATTAAACGCGGACGCGTAAAACTAACCAAATCTACAGACGAAGGTAAGGAACTCATCCTATATATGTATCAAGCAGGCGATATGGTGGGGCAGGCAGATCCATTCTTTAGCACCAAACATAGCTTTAATGCTGAAGTTCTAGAAGAAAGCGAAATTGGTGTCATCGAACATAAAGATTTAGAAATATTGATCTGTCAGCATTGTGAATTTGCGATTGATTTCATGAAATGGATGGGTATTCACCATCGTCTAACACAAACTAAATTCCGTGATTTGATGTTGTATGGTAAACCAGGTGCTCTTTGCTCCACGTTAATCCGACTAGGTAACACTTATGGTGAGCCACAAGGAGATAACGTTCTCATAAACAAAAAGATTACCCATACTGATTTATCCAACATGATTGGTGCTACTCGTGAAAGTGTCAATCGCATGCTTAGTGATCTTCGGAAAAAGGACGCTGTTGAATATGATAGCGGCATGATCGTAATTAAAAATATCTCCATGCTTCAAGAAATCTGCCACTGTGAGTTTTGCCCAAATGAAATTTGCCGGGTCTAGTCTTTTTCATATTAAAATAACGTAAGGAGCCATATCGGATATTCGATATGGCTCCTTATGTTTGTTCGAGTGATTAGACCTATTCCAAAAAAATTCACTACTGTTTTGGAGTTCCCCAACATAACTTAGGGTAATAATCTAACGAGGTGGTACTTTCATGAACAATGATCAACCTCTTACCCGTCATCATGAACAACCTAACTTTCTAGTATTTCTCGTAGATGAAGAACGGTATCCTCCCCTTTATGAGAATGCTGAAATAAAAGAATGGCGCAAACAAAACCTTATTACACAGGAACTTTTAAAGTCACATAGCATTGAATTCCACAGTCATTATGTTGGGAGCACTGCATGTAGCCCTAGTCGAGCTACCCTATTCACCGGTCATTATCCGTCGCTTCATGGCGTTAGCCAGACAACCGGAATCGCCAAGGAACCCTTCGACTCTGATATGTTCTGGTTAGATCGAAACACAGTTCCTACGATGGGCCATTATTTTCGCGCAGCTGGATACCAGACTTACTACAAAGGGAAATGGCATATATCCTATGAAGATATTATCATTCCAGGGACACATAAAAGCCTTTCTAGTTATAATCCATTGACAGGAGTACCAGATAAAAAAAGAGGACAATTATACAGTCATGCCGATCGCTTAGACAATTTTGGCTTTTCCGATTGGATCGGTCCAGAGCCTCATGGAAAGGACCCCAGAAATTCTGGTTCCTCCGCTTCTAATCCCGTAAGTGGTAGAGACGAAGTATATGCTGCAGAAGTCGTTGAACTCATCGAATCACTCGATCGCCAGAATACTCTTGATACGAATTCCAAACCTTGGTGTATGGTTGCTTCATTTGTGAACCCTCACGATATTGTGTTATATGGCGCTCTGACGTCCCATCTGCCAACATTTCGGTTTGAAGTAGAACCCATGCCAGATGTCGCTCCTCCTCCAACTATACATGAACCCATAATCACGAAACCACGCTGTCAAGCAAGCTATCGGGATATCTATCCAAGAGCTCTACAGCCCATTATCGATCAGTCTTTTTACCGCAAGCTTTACTACCAATTGCAAAAAAATGCCGATCAGCAAATGTTTAAGGTATTCGAGGCGCTTACCCGGTCCTCTTTCTATGATAATACGATTGTTATTTTCACATCTGATCATGGGGATTTATTAGGTGCTCATGGTAACCTTCATCAGAAATTTTACTGTGCCTACGAAGAGGCTCTACACGTTCCTTTCGTCATTCATCAAAAGCATCTTTTCCCGCAGCATAATCATTCTCATTCGCTTACAAGCCATGTGGACCTCCTGCCTACCATGCTCGGACTTGCAAATATTAATATAGCAGACATTCAGAAGCACTTAAAAAGTGACTTCAGCGAAGTCCATCCCTTTGTGGGACGCGACCTCTCTCCTCTTATCTTAGGACAGAATCCATCTGCATTAGCCGATGAAACGATCTACTTCATGACCGACGACGATGTTACCCGAGGTCAACATCAAGTAAACCCGCTGGGAGAAGCGTATCCATCTGTTATTCAGCCTAACCACGTCGAAACCATCATCACGAACCTCCATATGAACGGCAGAAAAGAATTGTGGAAGTTCTCACGCTATTTCGATAACGTTCAATTCTGGAGTGATCCTGGGATAAAAGATGAAACTGTCAGGCCTATCGATCCAACATCTCACGATCGAGATACCCTTTGGGTCACGCAAGTCAAAACGCAACCGGTTCGTGATGAATATGAACTATATAGTTTAACCGATGATCCTTTAGAAACACGTAACCTTTCACATCATGCATTTGCAACGCAGCATACCAGAAGCATTCAACAATGGATGATGCAACTACTGAAAGAACAGCGAAAACAAAAGCGCTTATATCCCGTCAAATCCGACGCATAATGGATACTTATTGCACTACTTCAGCCATTCAGGGAAGTACTAAAAAGGACACTTATACATAGTGTCCTCTCTTAGTTCTGTTTACAATTATTACTGATGTATATGATGCTATGAATCGACACATTTCAGAATCTGACTTGATAACGTGGGAACAAAATATTGTTCTCCAAATGGACATGCTCAAATGTCATATGTTCAATCTCAGCAAGTCTTTCATACGTTATACGGTACGTAGTACAAGCATGTGCAGGCGGCGTGAAATCATTCGTTAATTCCCTGATTTCTTTTAGAATGTTACCCGCTTTGTCATGCTCGTCCTCTAATCCCACAATCGAATCATAAAGACCTTGTTGAGCAGATTGTTCAAATGATTGATCTTGATCAACCATCCGCGGGAAAATTTGGTCTTCTTCGTTCGTGGTATGCTCAAGTAACTCATCCTTCAGTTTTGTATACAGAACATACAATTGTGCCAAATGAAGATCATGATCACCATGAACTTGGTTAACCCTCGCAACATTCTTGTAGACTTCAGGAAGTTCCTTACGTAAGTAATCGTGATGCTTACTCACAATATATTGGATCAAAGATGGAGAGTCCATTTCTACAAAGTGGTTCATTCCGTCAATATCATCATTCATACCTGAATGGTTAGCAGCTAGATAATGTAACTCCTCTAGTACTTGATCAATGTCCAGACCTCTCTCTTGAACAGCCTCCACGAGTGGACGCTTACCGCCGCAACAGAAATCAATCTTATGATCTCGGAAATAGTCACTGGCCTTTGGAAACTTTATTACAATATCACTTACGATATGATTAACACTAAAAACAAGGGGCTCAATTGACATTCTAATTCCTCCTAGGTATCTTTTCTTGAACTACCTATTTAGGCTACACCTAGGAGAAAGAACGGCTTGTGATTCTAATCACGAAATATATACTTTTGTGTCCCAATCGCCATCGTCTATACGATCCCATTGATACTAATAGCCCAGCGCAGTGACGGATCCAATGTAACTCCGTGAATGGACTGGATATTCGTTCCTTGCATGCCTTGCTGTGTAAGTTCTATTATTTCGCTATTCACTAATGCTTCCCTAATAGATAAGCCTGAAAGAATGTTACTTTCTAATCTTTGAATTTCACTTGATGACAACAAATTACCCGTTACCGCTATTGAGATACCTGTCGAATTATTTGTGGATTCAATTTATCAACGCTTCCATGAATGTTCTGTATCCATTACTATTTTTGATATACGGGCCAATTCTCTGAAAACTTGCTTGCTTAACATATACACCTGTCATCCATGTGCCTTTTAACGGAATGCCTTCAGATTGGATCAATAGAGAGGGTGCTGGAATGAGTTCTTGGTAGATCGGAAGCGTCGTTTTGTGTTTTTTGTAGGGTTTACCGAGTTCAATAAGAGGAGTAACACTAGTATAAGTAGGCACGAAGTAAGAAGAGATTGTCTCTAATTCTTCTTTATTATAAAAGGCTTCTTGCCCCAAAAAGGGGTGAAGTAGAATGATCTTTTCAAATTGAGACCATATCATGATTTGTAGAATCATACTTTGTAATTGGGCATTTGGTAGATATGCTTGTTCCACATTATGCTCTACGTCAGTTTGCCATTCATAACCGATACACTTCCAACCCTTTGGGCCTTGAATCCATTTTTGAAAAACACCTTGATCTGTTACCATTTGAGAACGAGTAGAATTGTGCGAATCTGGATCATTGCATACCAACTGAGGTAAATAACGACGGAGCATAGCTAACGCTTTATCATAGACATCTTGAACTTTAATCGAAGCATCCTCAAGTTCAGCAATATCTTCTTTACCATATACGACTTCATGGGCGGGCACTAGTTCTCGCAATTCATTCCCTCCTTCAATACGTTTAAATCATTTTTTTCCAATTATACTACAACTTTCCCAATATGGTGCATGGCCTTAGACAGATAACAATAAAACCCCTCATTTCAATAAATGAAAAGGGGGTTAGCAACGGAGTGGACCGCCATAATCTATCGTAGGCTTAGTCTACCCACTTCTCGGCCCAGAGTTGTATCTGTTCCATGACAGAGCGCAGTCCTTTGCCTTTTTCAGTTAATTCATACTCAATTCGTACCGGGGTCTCGGGATAAACATGGCGAACAACGATTCCCTCTACTTCCAGATCCTTCATCCGTTCTGACAACATTTTATCGCTCATTGAAGGGATTAGACTAGAGATATCCTTAAATCGCTTCGGGCCACTCATCAAAGTCTGAATAATTAACCCATTCCAACGTTTGCCCAGAAAAGAAAAAGCTGTTTCAAATCGTGGACACAAATTCATTTCATCAATTCCCATGAAACAATCACCTCTTTATTGGAAAACCTACTGACTTCAAGTCAAATGAATTACAGTATGGAAAAGCTTTCGATTAGTTAGTATATTTCATTTTACCACATTTCCCGCTACTTTAAAACATTCAACAAAAAAACTATAACACAACTAACCGCATTTAAATTTAACTTTTATCACACCAAACAGTAAACATATAACCTCTCATTTCAAAAAAAATAGACAGTTACCTCTTAGGTAACTGTCCTTCCATCTTTACTGTTAGCTTAACTCCTTCTAAACCCACCACATATCGCCAAGTGGCTCTTCAATAAGAACTTGTTGAAGGTTCTGAACAGCCTTAGAGAAGCCTTCTTCAACAGACATCAAGCCATCTTCGTGTTCAATACTCACAACATAATCATAGCCTACTAAACGAAGTGCACTCATAATATCTGCCCATGTCTTGATGTCATGACCATAACCTACACTACGGAACTGCCATGCACGGTCTAACATTTTCTCATAGGATTGCATATCAGTAAGACCATGTTTATTTACATTAATTGGATCAATTACCGTATCCTTTGCATGGAAATGATGGATCGCTCCTTCACGCCCTAGAATGTGTATAGCCTGCACAGGATCAATACCCTGCCACCACATATGACTTGGATCTAGGTTAGCACCAATCGTCTCACCCGCTGCCTCACGTAGACGAAGTAGTGTAGCTGGTGTATGGACAGAGAAACCTCCATGAAGCTCAAGGCCGATCTTGATATTATGGTCTTTCGCAAACTTCGCTTGTTCGGTCCAGTAAGGAATAACTTTGTTCTCCCATTGCCATTTCAATATTTCTTGGAAATCATTCGGCCACGGAGCAACGGGCCAGTTCGGATATTTAGCATCCTCATGGTCCCCAGGGCATCCAGAGAATGTATTTACTACGGGTACTTCAAGTTTCTCAGCAAGTAGAACTGAGTTCACGAAATCATCATGATCCGCTTTAGCTAAATGCTTCTGTGGATGAAGTGGATTACCATGACAGCTAAGTGCACTGATCGTAAGTCCACGTGATTCTACTGCTTTTTTGAAATTCTTAAGTTCTTTCTCATTGTTCAAAAGATCCGTTGGTGTACAGTGTGCTTTACCTGGATTCCCTCCACTACCAATCTCAACAGCCTTCAGACCTTTAGAAGCTACATAATCTAACGCATCCTCAAGCTTACGACCGCCAAACAATACCATGAATACGCCTAATTTCATCGTTAATCCTCCTTATTTACACTTACATTATATGAAACCGTCATCGATCTATTCGAAATAAACAGCTTTACCTGACTTAGCAGATTCATAGATTGCTTCTAAAATTTGAGTTACCACCAATGCCTGTTCTGGTTTAACGACAGGTTCAGTATCTTCAATCACGGCTTGCAACCACAATCTCGCTTCACGATCTGAATCGCTTTCCGTTTCTCCAGAGTAGAATGCAACACCGCCTGCACCTAAGTCGACTTTTGTCTCGTACAAACGACTCATCTTCTCACCATTGATTCGCAGACCATCTTTCATATCCGCTCCAGCTTCTGTCCCTGCAAGTATCGTCTGCGCTTCGTTGAAATCAAGTACATTCAGAGCCCAACTAGCTTCAAGAATAATGGTAGCTCCGTTCTCCATCGTAATGAATCCAAATGCAGAATCTTCTACTTTAAATTCTTCAGGATTCCAAGGACCGAATGCGTTCGCTGCATTCTCACGATGTCCAAGCTTGTGGAACGTTGAACCCATAACACTCTTCGGTTTGTAATTATCCATGAGCCATAATGTTAGATCAAGTGCATGAGTACCGATATCAATAAGTGGTCCTCCACCTTGCTTCTCTTCATCTAAGAATACTCCCCAAGTTGGAACAGCACGACGGCGAGTTGCTAGCGCTTTACCATAATAAACATCACCTAGGTCACCATTCTCGCACATTTCTTTTAAGTACTGGCTGTCATTACGGAACCTATTCTGATATCCGATCGTCAGTTTTTTGCCTGTACGTTTCGCAGCTTCAAGCATTTCTCTTGCTTCCGCCGTTGTTTTAGCCATTGGTTTCTCACACATCACGTGTTTGCCTGCTTCTAGAGAAGCAACTGTAATCACGGAGTGAGAATCATTAGGCGTACATACATGAATAACATCAATCGTTCCGTCTTTCAGTAATTCACGGAAATCAGTATATACTTTGGCTCCTTCAACACCATATTTCACAGCTGCTTCTTCTGCACGTTCTTGAACGATGTCACAAAAAGCGACCATTTCTCCATTAGATTGTTTCGCAAGGCTCGGCATATGTTTTCCAGTAGCAATACCACCACAACCAATAATTCCGATTCTTAATGTTTTAGACATGTATAGGTCCTCCGTTATTTGCGTAATTTTTTATCCATTCCATACTTGTAGCAATACTTTCAAGGGGTGGATTCTGACAAACATCTTGTTCTACCACAATCCATTTCGCGCCTACTTCATCCGCAGCTTCAGCAATTGCTGCTAGATTCACTTCACCTTGACCAAATGAAACCGTCTGTGGTGATCCATCTTCTAATTTCTTCACATCTTTCCAGTGAACGATGGGTAAACGACCTGCATAGTTATGAATGTATTCAACTGGGTCATACCCCGCAAAGTATACCCAACACGTGTCCATTTCAACTTGAAGTAATGAAGCAGGCACTTCTTCATACATAGCATCAAAGACCGTCTTATCTTCACTATAAGATTCAGTGAATTCGAAATCATGATTATGATATAAAAGCACCATATCTTGTTCTTTACACTTTTCACCAAGGATTTTCAGATTGGCAAATACATCATCCCATTTACGCTGTTCATCAGACAAATAAGGAACGATAATATATTTATTACCAATTTCTTTATTATAAGCAATAATCGAATCTAAGTCTTCTAACATGTTCGCGTATTGCGTATGTGTTCCAATAGCCACGAGACCATTCTCATCAAGTAACTTCTTCACTTCCGCACTACTATGTCCAAAGAAATCATGAAATTCTACACCTTTGTACCCTAAATCAGCAACCGCTTTCAATGTTCCTTCGAAATCCTGCTCCATTTGCTCGCGAACTGTATACAGTTGTACTCCTAATTGTAACATTGACTGTTCCTCCTTCAATTTTCCACGATATGTAATCCCTTTAGAAATCGAGTCAGGTGAAGCAATATCAATCAGATTGAACTATACTTTGCTCTCCCCAAGTTCAATTATTTGTGAAAAAACATGAATGTGAGGTCTACTCATTAGTTCAATCTATCTAGTTACATGGTATTCCAAATTCATTTATATTAAAATGAATAATATGATCCAAACATGAACAATCTGGTCATAATTTTTAAAAAGGAGCCTAAAAAATGATCGATGAAG